>SAMEA3663026__coassemble_175_pt1 | contig 283907 bp, 236 predicted proteins | sample SAMEA3663026__metabat2_low_PE_034 | metagenome-assembled genome bin SAMEA3663026 (sample SAMEA3663026) | pig gut metagenome | biome: pig gut; feature: pig-associated habitat; material: faeces | place: France | collected 2012
TTTTCTCTTTTTTATGACGCTTAATGCTGAAAAACTGAAAAATCATTGTTATGAAAAATCTTTCTGAAAAACTTTTTGAGATTCAAGATTTAAAATATAGGGAATTCCTGTCAGCGCTTATTCCAACTGTAAATAAAAAATCGATTATAGGAGTGCGTACTCCTGAGTTAAAGAAAATTGCGAAAGAGTTTTTTGCTAATAATGAATATCTTGTTTTTTTGAATATACTTCCGCATAAATATTTTGAAGAAAATCAAATTCATGGATTTATTATCTCTTTAATTAAAGATTTTGATGAGCAGGTTATTCAGCTTGAGAAATTTTTTCCTTTCATAAATAACTGGGCAACTTGCGATCAGATAGTTCCAAAGGCGTTTTCAAAAAATCTTGATAAACTTTTTGTAAAAATCAAAATATGGATTCAAGCAGGGGACAAGGCTGAATATGAAGTTCGATTTGCAATACGAATGTTGATGAATTATTTTCTTGGGGACCGTTTTACTGAGGAAGTTCTTGAATTGGTTGCAAATATAAAAAGTGAAAAATATTATGTTCAGATGATGATAGCATGGTTTTTTGCAACTGCATTGGCAAAACAATATGATGCAACGATGAAGATTATTCAGTCGGGGCGCCTTGAGAAGTGGACGCATAACAAAACAATTCAGAAAGCATTGGAAAGTTTTAGGGTTGATTCTTCGCATAAGACGCAGTTGCGTGAATTGAAAATTCATGATGGCGATATCAGGACTTTTGAAATTTGATTTAATTGTCGAAAGGTGATTTTTCACTGATTTTGCATGACTTTATGTCTATCATCAAAAATTGGGTCTTTTATAAAATCTATTTTATCTTTCTTTTTACACAAAGGCAAATGATTTTATAGATGTATGAAATTTCTTCTTTACAGTCGTACAATTTATAGAATTTCCTGTGCTGGCTTACAAATTCAAGATACGGAATAATATATTTTTCAGAAAGAAAAGTTTCAACGCTGATGTCTTCGTTTTTATAATCTTCTTGCGAAAAAGAATTATAAAACTGTGCGATGAGATTTTCATAAGTTTCAGAATATAAATCGTAAATAGTTGAACAATGCGAATAAAAAGTCGAACGATTTATTCCCTCTTTTTTGCAGATTTCGCTGATTGAAATTTCACTGCAATTTTTGTATTCATGAAGTTCCAAAAGTGCCGGGTTCATTTTTTTTGAAGATGTTGCTGAATTTTGCTTCTGAACGCGTTAATTTTTGCATTTTTACTCCATTTTTTTTGCAAGGACAAAGTTATGAAAAAAATAATTTCAGTTTTATTTGCAGCGTTTCTGTTGGCAGGACCTGTTTTTGCAGAAAAAAAGTATTCTGAGACGTTCAGATTCTTAATGGGTTCAGTATTGATGAGTACCAGTTGAAAAATGAAACGGTTACTAATGCCGGTTCTCTTTTATTCGATTTAAGCGTAGAATCATGGCATTTCTTCAAAATCAACAGCGTACTCAATGTAGGTTTTATGGCAGGAATTAACGTAGGAATCGGCGGAACAACTTCTTTCAAAACAAAATCATATTCAGCTCCACAGGATTCGCTTGGAGTTGCATGTCATATAAACGCAATCACAGGTTCTGCAATTGCTCTTTCCGTAAAAGATGTTGTTCGTTTTAAGGAAGTGCTGATTAACACTTGAAGCGATTACTCAGCACTTCCCGTCAAATTGCCGTAAGTCATTGACTTACGGACAATTAGCTATATTCAAGGTTAACACTGAAAAATCCTCAATAGGATTTATTCAGTGTTTCCTTCACATTGCAGTCGGTCTTGATGTAAGTTTCTTGAACCTCATAAGTCACACAGAAAGTGATGAACCTGTTTTTACTTATTGCATGCCACTTGGATTTGCACTTGAAATACAGGCAAAATTTACACCGAACAGAAAAGTAAGCCCGATTGTCGGCTACAGAATTACTACAAATTTTGGAAACGATTTTGCGACACTTTCCAACGGAACAAGTCAATCTTATAAAGCAGATTCACTTGCAGTCGTGACAAACACCGTTTTCGTAGGAATTTCATTTAACTGCTAACCTTGAGAATTTATATTGCCTTAAAATATAAGGTTTCAAATTTGCTGGAAAGGAAATGTTCGGCAGTGGCATGCATATCCAAATATTCTTCCGAGAGAACTTTACAGTGATGAAGTAATTCCTTGCGAAAAATTTGATACGCTGTAAAATGAACTACTAGCACTAAAAGGATTTTTCTGATAAAATGTTGTTTTAGTATGAACGCTGGATTTTGTTTGGACATTTCGATTCTCAATAAAAACGAAGCTGAACATTCTATTTATATTTTTGAATTTTAAGGGCGGAATTCTTTTTTAAGGATTTCGCTTTTTTTTTGCATAATTACACGGATTGGACTTTGCTAACGCAAAATCTGCAAGTAATGCTAAAGTAAAAATCGTTAGATTTTTCGAATCTGTGTGACAATTATTGCGTTAGGGATTGTAGGGGCGGCGAAGCCGTTGCGGAATGAAGTGGAGCAATGGAGCCGAAAGGCAGAACCCCGAAAAGCCCGACCCGAAGCGATTTATCGCGTAGGGGAATGCCCAAAAGATAAAAAAGATGCTGAAAAAAATTGGCATGACATAAAGAACAGGAGTTTAATAGATGAAACGGACAGACATTGACAAAGTTATGATTATTGGTTCAGGGCCGATTGTTATTGGTCAGGCTTGTGAATTTGACTATTCGGGTACTCAGGCTTGTAAGGCTTTGAGGGAACAGGGGTATAAAATTGTTCTTGTGAACTCGAATCCGGCGACTATTATGACTGACCCTGTGATGGCAGACAGCACTTATATTGAGCCGCTTAATGTTGAACGCATTTCTCAGATTATTGAAAAGGAACGGCCTGATGCGCTGCTTCCAAATCTTGGTGGTCAGACTGGCTTAAATATGGCGATGGAGCTGAACAAAGCCGGCATTCTTGAAAAATACGGTGTTAAGGTTATTGGTGTTAATCTTGATGCTATTGAGCGTGGTGAAGACCGTGAGATTTTTAAGGAAACGATGAAAGGTCTTGGAATTGATACTCCGCGTTCGGGCATTTGTCATACGATTGAAGGCGCTGAAAAGATTGCTGAAGAAATTGGATTCCCGCTTGTTGTTCGTCCGGCGTACACGATGGGCGGTCAGGGCGGCGGTTTCTGCTACAATGTTGAGGAACTTCGCACGATTGTTGCCAATGGTCTTGATTTGTCGATGACGCATCAGTGTTTAATAGAAGAAAGTATTCTTGGCTGGGAAGAGCTTGAAGTGGAAGTTGTTCGCGATGCCAAAAATCAGATGGTTGCAATTTGTTTTATCGAAAATATTGATGCTGTTGGTGTTCATACTGGTGACTCGTTCTGTTCAGCTCCTTTTTTGACTATTGATAAAGAGCTGGAAGAAAAGCTGCAGAAGATGGCGTTTAAGATTGTTGAATCTATTGGCGTTATTGGCGGTACGAATGTTCAGTTTGCTCATAATCCTAAAACTGGCCGCATTGTAATTATTGAAATTAATCCTAGAACTTCGCGTTCTTCGGCTTTGGCCTCTAAGGCTACTGGTTTCCCGATTGCGCTGATTTCTGCAAAACTTGCTTCTGGTTTGACGCTGGATGAAATTCCTTACTGGCGCGACGGTACTCTTGATAAATATACTCCAGGCGGTGCTCCTGACGGGGATTATGTTGTTTTGAAATTTGCTCGCTGGGCTTTTGAAAAATTCCGTGGTGTGGAAGATTCTCTTGGTACTTCGATGAAAGCTGTTGGCGAAGTTATGGCGATTGGTAAGACTTTTAAGGAAACTTTCCAGAAGGCTATTCGTGGGCTTGAAAATGGTCGTGCAGGTCTTGGTTTTGCAAAAGATTTTAATAAAAAATCGGCTGATGAACTTTGCGAAATGCTTAAAGTTGCTTCCAGTGAGCGTTATTTCCAGCTTTATGAAGCTATTCGTAAGGGTGTTTCTCTTGAAAAACTTTCTGGAATTACTCATGTAAAAGATTATTTCTTGCAGCAGATGAAGGAACTTGTGGAACTGGAAGAAGAAATGCTTAAAAACATTGGTTCTGTTCCATCTGATGAACTTTTGATTCAGGCTAAAAAAGATGGTTTTAGCGATAAATATCTGTCAAAGATTCTCAAAGTTTCTGAAAAAGCAATCCGTGACCGCCGCAATGCGCTTGGAATTAAGGAAGCATGGCTTGCTGTTCCTGTAAGCGGTGTGGAAAATGCTAATTATTATTATTCAACATATAACTGTGCAGATACTTCTAAAGCAACAGACAACAAAAAGAAGATTATGATTTTGGGCGGCGGTCCTAACAGAATTGGTCAGGGAATTGAGTTTGACTACTGCTGCTGTCATGCGGCTATGCAGCTTAAAGAATTGGGTTACGAAACGATTATTGTAAACTGTAATCCTGAAACTGTTTCTACTGATTATGACACTTCTGATAAGCTTTACTTTGAACCAGTTACTACTGAAGATGTTTTGCAGATTTATGAAAAAGAAAAGCCGATGGGCGTTATCGTTCAGTTTGGAGGACAAACTCCACTTAATATTGCCCGCGAACTTCAGGAAAACGGTGTGAATGTTCTTGGTACTTCGATTGATTCGATTGATGCTGCTGAAGACCGTGATATTTTCCGCCACATGATGGAAAAACTTGAAATTCCTATGCCTGAAAGCGGAATGGCTGTTAATTTTGATGAAGCAAAGGCTCTTGCTGATAAAATCGGCTATCCTATTATGATTCGTCCTTCGTTTGTTCTTGGTGGACGCGGTATGGAAGTCATTTATGATGAAAATACTTTGAAAGAATATGTTGCAAAAGCTGTTGGTGTAACTCCTGACCGTCCGCTTTTGATTGACCGTTTCTTGAAAAACGCTTTGGAATGTGAGTCTGACGCTCTGGCTGACGGTAAAAATGTTTATATTCCGTCTGTTATGGAACATGTTGAACTTGCAGGCGTTCATTCTGGGGATTCTGCGTGTGTAATTCCTCCAGTTTCAATTCCTGCAGAAAATCTTGCAACAATCAAAGAATATACAAAGAAGATTGCTTCGGCTTTGAAGGTTTGCGGTTTGATGAATATGCAGTACGCTATTGAAGACGGCAAAGTTTATGTAATTGAGGCTAACCCTCGTGCTTCAAGAACTGTTCCGCTTGTTAGTAAAGTGTGCGACACTCAGATGGCACGCCTTGCAACAAGATTGATGCTTGGTGAATCTTTGGAAAGCCTCGGTCTCAAAGACAAGAAGATTCCTTACTACGGAGCAAAAGAGGCAGTTTTGCCTTGGAACCGATTCCCTGGAGTTGACCCGATTTTGGGACCTGAAATGCGTTCGACTGGTGAAGTTTTGGGACTTGCTGAAACTTTCCCTCTGGCATTCTACAAATCTCAGGAAGCTGCTGGAAGTGAGTTGCCTCATGCGCCTGCTGCCTGGGAAAACAAAAAAGTTTTGATTTCTTTGAGCAACAAGGAAAGCCAGAAAGACCAGGTTTTGATGATTGGAAAAACTTTGAAGAACCTCGGATTTACTTTGGTTGGAACTCAGGGAACAGCCGATTTCTACAATGCAAACGGAATCAAATGCGAAGTTGTAAACAAAATTGGTGGCGGTCGTCCTGATGTTGTGGATTTGATTATGAACAAAGAAGTGTGCCTCGTAATCAACACACCGAAAGCAAAACGCAACTACGCTGAAGACAGAAAAACAATCCGCAAAGTGTGCCTGAAATACAAGGTTAGCTACATCACAACGCTTGCTGGGGCTGTTGCCGCTGTAAAGGGAATTGAAGCGGTAAAGAATGGTAATGGCGGCGAAGGTGGAGTAAAATCTCTGCAGGAGTACCACAGCTTGATTAAATAATTGCCACACGGATTCGAAACGGCTAACGCCGTTTCTGTGGTGTTCGGTGTTTGAATAGCCCATAAGGGCGTATCGAAACCTTATTAATCGAAAATCCGTTAAAAACGAGCCGAAAGGTCGTTTTAGGATTTACCATCAATAAGTAAAAAGCCAATCTGATTTATTTCAGGTTGGCTTTTTCATTTAATTATTCTTCAAAGATTTTTTCAAAGGTCTCCGAGAAAAAATCAGATACATAAGTATTTAATTCATTTTCTCGTGCTTTTAAAAATTCAATCATTTTTTGTCTTTTTCTTATTACATCTGAATCTGTGGAATCTTTCTCTGGAATAAAGAGTAAATATGCATCTACATGTAATGCTGTCGCAATTTTTTCTAATGTCTTATCACTTATCCATGTTTGACCACATTCAATGTTTGCAATATATGTGTTTGAAACATCAGCAGCTTCTGCTAATGCCTCTTGTGTCAATTGTCTCAGTTTTCTGTATTTTTTTACATTTCCTGCAATTACAGTTCGGATATGTGGTTTTTCATCCATACTTAAATTATATGACAATAGTTAAGAATTAAAATAAACTTGCATCATAATATAAAGTATGATATAATCATAGTATATATTTTAACTGAGAGTTGTACTTATGAGTGAAGTTATAGAAATTAAATGTCCTGGTTGTGGTGCAAGATTACAAATTGATCAAAAAGAATGTGAATATTGTCATGCTCCTGTAATTATTTCGACAATGTCTGATATTTTCAGTATGTCTGCACAAAATATCAGTAAATATCAGAAATCATACGAATCTGATTTACAAGAAAATCCAAATAATGCAGAGCTTAATAATTCACTAGCTTTCTGTTATTTGAAACTTGGGTTTTATGAGAAAGCTCTGGAGAAATTTGATAAAGCTATTGAGCAAGATATTAACAATTGGGAAACATATTTATATGCAGCAGTTTGTTTATTAAAAGGAAATAAGGCTTTTGTTACTCCCAGATCCGATATAGACAAGATTGAACAATATATTAATGCTGCTTTAATGATTGAAGAAAATGGATTACTCAGATATTTTCAGGCTTATATCAAATATGATTACTTCAAACGCAAATTCTTAAAAACTTCTCCAACATGGGAAGAAGCCATTTACAAAGCTAAAGAAGATAAATTTTCTCCAGCAGATGTAAATCAGCTTTTCCAGATTTTAAAACAAGATATTCCATCATGTTTATAGCATAGATGATATCATAGACATTACACCATTTATAATAAAGGAGATAAAAAAATGGACAGTAAAGAGGTTAAAAAACTCTGTAAAGGCAGATCAGAAGATCAGCAGCAGATTATTCATTACTTCTGTGATGAACGTGGATGTTTAAGCAAGGGAATTCCAGATAGTGATTTTGATGCTAATAAGGTACGTCAGATATCTGCATTAAACTTGAAACAGAAAGCCTTAAATAAGCTTGGAATTGATGAAGATCAGGTTAAAGAAGTTGATCCTATCTGTTTGGAAGGTCCAGTTTATAAGACATCAACATGGCGCCGCAGAGGTGGAGACCAAACTAACCGCTATTCTGCTTATCAGGTTACCTATATATTCTGTTCCTCTGATCAGGTATATGCTTATCAGTATACAATTAATTTGGATTCTGATGAAAAGAAGGAAAGAGCAGAAGAATACTTTTATAAAGATATTACTAACTTTACATCGATTGATGATACAGAAGAATTTGAATTCGAAGTTACTAAAGGTGGATGTCGACCTTCTACAGAGATACAAAGAATAAAGGTAAATACAAATACCTTTAAGATTGCAGTTCCAGGCGATGCATTTGAATGTTCTATGATTTCAAACAGCGAAATTGAAGGACAGATTCAGGCACTTAAAGCAAAACTTCGCGAAAAGAAGAATGCATAATAACATATAAATGGACACAAAATTTCCAAGTGCTGAAGAACAAGAATTGGTAAAGCAATATGTATTAAAGAGACCTTTGTATCGGCCTCCAGTTACATACAAGAAAGTAATAATATGGATACTAATAGTTATTTTAGTTTCTATAACTTTTTCTATATTGTTTCAAAAAGTTCTTTATGCACTTGGATTTTTTATACCTAAATTAATTTTTTATTTATTATTTTACATTATTGAATTGCTTGTTTTGTTAAAACCTTTTTCAATTACAATAATAAAACTATATCAACATTATGCACCAGAAGAAGTTCGAAGACGTTGCTTGCTAAAACCAACTTGTTCTGAATATGCAATTCTTGTTATCAAAAAGTATGGGACTATAATCGGGACTTTTAAAACATGGCGAAGACTAAAGTATTATTGTCGTGGCGATGTCTATTACATAGATGAACCATAAGGAGAATGATGATGGGACTTTTTAATAATAAAAATCCAAATGAAGCTGCCTATCAGGGTGGTAAAAAACACTGGACTGATGTAATTAAAAATACTGGAGATGGAAATCTCTTAATATGGCGTCAACCAGAAGAAGACTTCAATACTAATTCAACTGTAATTGTTATGCCTGGTGAAGAAGCTATTTTTGTTAATCAAGGCGTAATTGAAGAAGTTTTTGAAAATGGAACATATAAACTTTCTACAAATAATTATCCTTTTATCAGCCGTTTGCGAAATGCTTTCTCTGGTGGTATCAGCACTTTTAATTGTGTCGTTTACTTTGTTCGTAAAGCAAGTAGTGTAGAAATAAAATGGGGTACAGATTCTCCAATTCAGGTACGAGATAAAGTTCTCGGAATTGCAACAAAACTTCGTGCAAGAGGTTCATATAAAATACAGGTTGATAATTCTGCAAAGTTTTTGGAAACAGTTATAGGAAATAATATTCAGTGTGCAACTCAAGATGATTTAAATAAATTCTTTATTACACAATTTCAAAGTAAAATAAAATCTGCTGTGGCAAAAGAGCTTGGAGCTTCAGAAACTGAAGTACTTGGAATAGATGCACGTTTAGACGAGTTCTCTCAACTTATCCAACCTACAGTAAATGAACTTCTTTCAGCAAATGGATTAAAATGTACAGCCTTTTCTATTGCGGCAATTGATATTGATGATGAAAACGGTTTACGTGAAAAATATGATCAGATTGGAATGAGTCAGATAGAGACTATTCGCGGTGCTCAAGCTCAGAAAGCAGCACTTGATACGCTTGGTATAAATTGGGCTCAACAACAATCTGCAGAGGTTCTGAAAACTATGTCTGCAAATCCTGGTAATATAGCAGGTCAGATGGGAGCAGGGCTTGGAATAGGAGCTGCAGCAGCTAATGCATTTGGTGCTATGGCAAATCAAATGTTTAATCCAAATATTGCTCCTAATATGAGCGGAACGCAACAAATAAATTCAACTACCACAGATGACCCAATGGAGAAACTTTCAAAATTAAAGAAAATGCTTGATGCAGGCTTAATTGAACAGGCTGAATATGACGCTAAAAAGTCTGAAATTTTAAGTTCAATGTGAGGTTAATATGACAAAGAAAAATGTTCTAACAATAATATTAGATAGTGTTTTTGTAGTTGCATTTAATATTCTCTTTTTTGTAAATGGGGGAACACAACATATTTCTTCAGTTTGGACTTGTTATGGATTTTTACATTTTGCATATCTAATGGTATTGATAACTCCAGTAATTGATGCAAAAGGTAAAACTGCATATCTTTCAAAACTTACAACTTGTACTATTTCTCTTATATACTTCTTCATTGAATTGATTTTTTCAATTGCGGTATTTACATCTGAAATAAATAAAATAAAACTGATAATTTCTGTTCAAACAATAATTACAGCAATTTACATTATTTTGTTGATGTCTAATCTTCTTACAAATGATTCAATTGCAAGAAAGCAGGAAAGACATGATTTAGAAAATGATTTCATAAAAACCATTTCTTCAAAGGCAAAATTTATTGAATCTATAACTGCTGATCCAAAATTAAAAAATAGAATCAATAATTTATATTGTTCAATCCATTCCAGCCCAACTCGAACATCATCGGAAGTTGTTGTTTATGAAACAAAAATAACAGAATTACTTGAAGATTTAGAAACAGTCGTAGGAAGAGATTCTGTTGCTGCAATTAAAAAAATTGTGGAAATTGAATATATGCTTAATAAAAGAAATTTTATGATTAAAGCGAGAAGATAAATATATCTTGACGATGTTTGTTATTTTCGATTGTTTTTAGTGGTGAGTCCTACTCTAAATGGAATCTTTAAAAGCAGTGTACCCTACTGTAAGTGGAATTATTAGAAGGTCTCCATTAACCTGCGGTTCCAATCCGTAAAAAGATGAAGATTAATGAAAAGGGTGCTTGATTTTCAGGTAGCCTTAATTTTTGGAAAAAAAAGAGCGCCGTCGCAACGACGCTCTCGTAAGGAACACCAAATAACGTGCCCTTCAATCTACTAATAATATAATGTAGTAAAATCTTTTTGTCAAATTATAAAGCTGAAAAAACTTTGTACGCAAAATCATAACTAGATTTAATAAGATCATTACCTGAAAAATAGTCTTTATGTTTCAGCATTCTTTTTGTAAATAGACTTCTTAATGCTTTTCTATGTTTTGATATAACAGTTTTGGTTGCTATAGTTTTTAAAGCATAAATCGTACTTACAAATTCTAGCATAGCAAGACAGGACAATTTCTTCTGCCTTTGTTTTTTACTAATGGTTTTTATGTTGGATACAAAGATACCAAGCTCTGCTGGGATGAATGTTAAATTTGTCTGTAAGTCAGCAATTAAGCAGTTATTATGAGCACATGCATTTCTTAGATTTTTCAGCATTTTTAAAATAGGAATGCTAATTGGCATTTTGATTTTCATGACCTTATAATAAAATTCGTAAAACTTTATGAAGTCTCCAAAGGTTAGAAATTCAAGTAAAACCCAAACTGGACAATCATTAAATGCGGTAATTTTATATTCATTACGATTCTTCTGATTATTAAAAATTTGTGTAACAGTAAAATATTTGGTTAAAAGATTTGAAGTAAATGGAGAGGCTGTTGATGCTTCTAGTTTTCCGACGATAAAAGGGTTTGCCTTTAAGAAATTATCAACAATTTTGTAACCATCATCTTTTGAATTTATTTCAACATCCTGAAGAAGGTGTATTTTCAAATCATGTTCTAAATCAAAACAAATGGAAGATAGTTCCATTCGCAATAATGAATCAATTTCAGACAATTCTTGTAGATATCCAAAATCAAGCCCAATATATTTTCCTTTATTTTGACCATTTAAATATTTCTGATAATTCTTTCGGTATGATGCAGTTCGAAGATAATTGTTTATGTCAAACAGATATTTTTCAGCATGTTTCTCAGAAAACTTGGAAAAAGAAATGCCTTTTTCGACTTTCATTTTTGTAACGAGTTGTTTTGCTGTCAATTTAGGTTTATTTTGAATGTTCGACATAACAAAAGCGTATCATATTTAAACTTAGTTTTCTAGATTTGTAATTGAATTATTTATAGGGAAATTAAGATTATAAAAAATTTGACGATACCAAGGGAAGAACATAATCAATACTCTGCAGAAGTTTCTGTTCTTCGACAGAATATCTGACTTTATCCTCGGTATACATAACCCCGGTTGTATCATTAATTGCAATCTGCATATTCAGAGAAGAAATAAATCTGTAAGTCAACCGGGTTTCTGTTCCATTTTATAGCACTTAGAAAAATTATTTTGAGTCTATCTTTTCAGCCATTTCATGAACAGCATCTTTCCAGCATTTTACTAAGTCAGCAGGTTCCAAAGGTTCTGCATCTTTTCCCCAGCCTAAAATCCAGCGCAAGATTGGCTTAAACTGACTTGCTTCAAAACTTAAGATATAACCGTCATCACATTCTTCAATAGTCTGCTTTGCACCCCATATTCTGTTTTTAGAATAAAGCCAGGCATAACTGTTTTTGTGAAATTTAATCTTATAAGCTTGAGGATTTTCATCATTAAAACAACCAAAGTTACCAACAACAAAATTTTTGAAAGTATAATTTTTAGGAAGAACAAATTTTCCTGCAAGTTCAAGAATTCCTACACTAGAAATTCTTGAAAGATTGAACAATCTCATTCCTTCATGTTTTTGCCTCAGACAATAAGCCCATAGTTCCCATATTCCGTTATCAAATATTAACTGGTATGGCTGCACCTTATATGTTTCGCTTTTAGTTTTTCCTTCTGAAGTATACTCAATCTGGAGGACTGCATTCGTCCCCATTGCCTTGTAAATTTTATCCCAGATTTCATTTTTTATATCAGCTTCAGGTGCTCCCATAAAAAGGATTCTTGAATAATTAGCTGAGTTTGTATTTGTATTTCTGAATGACTGTAATTTTGCTTCTTCTTTTGTAAGGAATTCTTTTGCTTTTTCATAAACCGGAGAATCTTTAATAGAATCAAGAAAACTAGAGATTATGGAAATCTGTTCTTTTTTTTGAGCTTCAGACAACTCCGTTTTGTCTATTTCCTGAGATATTTTACTTTGCTCTGCATAGGTATTGTTATAAAAATATTTACCTTCAGAATCCTTTTCTACACAATATTCATTCAATTCATCTGGAAGCCATTTATAAAGATTCTGGTATGAAGCACCTTTTTTAAGTCCGTTTCTGATGAGTAGTTCTGACATATCTTTGATGGATAAGTGCTGCTTATCATATTTTAATGCACGTATAATACAATCAATCTTTTCAGCCTCATTCTGAGACTGTCTCTTAGGTTTTTCTTCTTTTGCATTTTCTTTCAGAAATTCTTTTATAAACTTTCTTATTTTTTCATCAGATGGTTTAGGTCCTTCTTCGTCTAAAAACATTTCCCAACGCCATTCAAATTCTTCAATAAGAATTTCGCATTCAGTCTTTGAAATTTTCAGTTTATTAAGTTCCTCATCAAGAATTTCATCCACATTTTTCATAATAACCCTCATTTTCTCATTTTTTGAGAACCTTATTGTGTATTATAAAGCCGTATTTTAAGAAAAACAAGGGAGTTTTTTATGAAGGCAGAAATGAAAGTCAAAAGAAATACTTATTCTGAGTTTATTGAATTCGAGCTTCAGGATGTAGTAGCTGCAAATGTAAAACGTTGTATAGCTGAGTCTGGCCTTACTGTAGATGAAATCTGTATCCGAACCAATCTTTCTGTTGCAACTATCAACCGTCTTAAAGCGGGAAAAAATCTCTCTTTTCACAGTATATGTGCTCTTGCAGAAGCATTGAATAAAGACTGGAGAGTTTTCTTTAAGTAAATAACAACTAAAACAATTAAGAAAACTATCACGAACTGATAGCTAATCTGAAGAATAATCAAATGGAGGAAATACTATGGGTAGAATGACTGAAATTGATATGAGAAGAAGACGGCTTAGGAGGCTTAAAAAAATGAGTAACTCTTCAATTACTTATACTAAGGATGAACCTTATGCAATTTGTTTTTATCTCTATAACATTTTTGAAGAAAAATCAAATTCAAATGTACTTAATGATAATAATGAAGCCATAAAGGTTTTTCTTGAACACACAGAAAATCTGAATAAGACAGAACGCTTAAAAGCTGTTTTGAAGAAGGAAATTCATAATCTTGAAAAACAGAATAAATTAAGACGCCTCGCAACTCCTCCGTCAGAAGAACTGAGTTTTGATGATGCCGATATACCATATTTATATGAACAGGACAAAAAAGTAGAAAGAAACATTCGCCATTTTGAACGTATAGATGAAGTCACAATAGATCTTCACCGCGTTTTGTATTGTTCAGAAAAACCTGTTTTTTCTTCTATTATATATACTGTTATTTTTGGAAAAGAAGATGATATCTCTTTAAGTTCTAGTATGAATCTTTCAAAGAAACAAAAAGAAGCTGTCTTTGATGTATCAAAAACACAGTTTCTCATTGATAATGTAAATCTTTCAGAAGATGAAGCCCGCTATATCCTTTTGGAGTGCCGTCTTGATACAAATGAAGATTTACGTTGTCTTTCCCGCAGTTGTGAAAATGAACTCCGTAACAGCATTCCAGAATTGCTTGGTATTACGAAAAAAGAACTGACCTATATGCTCCGTAGTGACCAGAAATTAAAATCATTCGGTTTTATTGATGGTGAAGGTGATTACGATTCTTCTCTGAATGAATGCATTGAATCTCAGAGTATTGAACCCTATTTCAGTGATCTGTTAAAAACCTTAGACTGCAGCAATGCTTATTCCCTGGATAGTTTCTCCGTAAAGCAGGAGGCCCTGGAAATTTGCAGCGACTTGTTGAATGGTAAGAATCCTGTGTCGATTCTTTTGTATGGTAAGCCGGGCAGCGGAAAAACTGAACTTGCAAAATCGCTCTGCAAGCAGACTGGAAAACAGGTTTATATTTTTAAGAATGAAGCAGAAACAAATGAAAGGTGTAATGTTTTAGGCCGTCTTGTCTGTCTTCTTTCTATGGAACGCAAGGATTCAATCCTCATAGTTGATGAAGCAGATTCTCTTTTAAAAACTATAGATTTCAGTTTTTTTGGAATGTCTCCCTCAAAAACAAAAGGTACAGTCAACAAGATGCTTGAAAACAACAAGGATAAAGTAATTTACATCATAAACCATCAGCATCAGATTGATGATTCTACCCGCCGCCGCTTTACTTTCAGCATACGTTTTGAAGCCATGCCTAAAAGTATGCTGAAAAATATTGCAGAGCAGAGACTTGAAGGGTTGAATATTACCGAAAATACAAAATCTGAATTAGTGTCCATGCTCGATAAATATCATCTTACAGGCCAGAGCGTAGAAAATATTGTAAAAACAATCGATGCAATGGAATGTAAGGACGAAGATACCCTCTTAAAAAAAGCGGATATCGTAATGAAGGAGAATTCACTTTTACTTAACGGAAAGAAAAAGAAAATGCGCGACAGGGTAAAGGCAGAATATGATTTACGTGTTCTTAATGCTTCCATGAATCCTGGCGAAATTGTAAATATGGTTCAGAATGCTGCCAAATATGCAGAAACAAACAAGAATACAGAAAACGGAATACGAATGCTTTTTTATGGTTTAAGCGGAACAGGAAAGACAGAACTTGCCCGTTACATTGCAGAACAACTTGGAAAAGAAATAATTCTCCGCCGCCCCAGTGACATTTTAAGTCCGTATGTAGGTCAGGATGAGCAGAATATTCGCGATGCTTTTGATCAGGCTGAACAAAGTGATGCAATCCTTCTGTTTGATGAAGCAGATACTTTCTTCTATGACAGAAATCAGGCACAGCGCACTTGGGAACGCTCCCTTGTAAATGAATTTCTTACCCAGATGGAAGAATTTTCCGGAATCCTCATTTGTACTACAAACCTGCGAAACATCATGGATCCTGCAATGCAGCGCCGTTTCCACATGCTTGTAGAATTTAAACCGATGAAGTTTGACGGAATAAAAATCATGCTCGAAAAATACTTCCCTTCATTCCATCTTTCTAATAAAGAAATTGAAGAACTGGAAGATTGTGAAAGTGTAACCCCTGGTGACTTTGGTGCCCTTTCAAGCCGTATCCGCTTTATGAATCCGGATGACGTAAATTCTGCTTACATTCTGGATGAACTCAAAAAGCTTCAGGTAGAAAAGAAAAAGCAGTGGAAGGACGAAGGATATACCGGAGATTCTGAACACAAAATGGGATTCCATCTGGATTAAAGTAAAACCTGTAAGACTTAGCAAAAGACCGCACATGTTTGAGGAAGAAGTCAATGCTGGCTGATTTTGAAAAACTATAGAAGCTTTTGTCTGAAATGGGACTTATTCAATCTCAATATTAATTTCAATATAAAAACTGTCTTTTGTAAGTTGTATAACTTCATCCAATGACATTCTACTTTCTTCAAGCAGACAATACATTGGATATGACAGTTTTTCTTCACGCAAAGCTCTCCATGGTAAGTGAACCTCTTTATTCAGCTTCCATTCATCGATGTCTAGTATATGGTTTTTATAGCAATGTTCTGTACATACTTCAGAGAAAAAATCATCACCATTTGATAATTCCATACCACAATAAAGCGTAGCAACAATACAATAATCTGGATAATCATCAGAAATTGGAGAAATTTTCTTATCTAAGTCCTGAACTTTCTGAATCATCTCCAGATATTTAGCATGCGAAATTTCACTTACCGTAAGAATTTTTGCTCGATTTTCTTCAGTCCATTTAAACTTGCTGTTTTTATTTAATATCTGTTTGCTGCGTTTCCAATACAATTTTTCCAGAAAATCATCTTCTTTTTTCAAAAGTTTTTCGGAGTATTTCAGACCCGGGAAATAATATGTACAAGCACTTAAATGTTGAATCTTATGTTTTTTCTTCATATTTTACCTCACATAAATGATTATACCTTTATAGATTCTCATTTTATGAGAATGATAGATGATATAGTTTTGGTGAGAATTAAATGAAGGGGGCAGATTATGAAAAGAGAAGAGCTGGATAAGAAAATAGAAGAAGCAAAAAAACATTCAGAAGTTCTTTCGCAGGACCAGATTGACGAGCTTCTAAAAGCAATCGAAGCGGGTGAGAATGATTTTACCCCAATCAGAAGGACTCGTAAAATTAAGATTTATGATTTCAAACGTCCGGATGTTTTCTCAAAATGTGAACTCCGCAACATCTCCTGTGCATCAGAAATTTTTGCAAGGGAAGTAAGAAAATTTCTGACAAGCGATTATGATATAAATGCAAAAATTCATGTAGTTTCAGTAGATCAGGTTACATTTGAAGAACATCTTCGGGCCCTTTATACTCCACAACCATTCTGCACTTTTAAATGGAATGAAGGAACCGGAATGCTGTGTGTAAATCCCTGTCTCTTTTTTAACGGCTTTTTAGGCAGCTCGATTAAGAATAATTCATATCCGAATAGCCGTGACTTAAACGGACTTGAGCAAAAGATCTTTACCGAATACATTTACAAACCCTTTGCAAAAATCCTTCATACTACTTTTTCTGCAGAAGCGGGTGTCTCTCTCCCTGAAATTACAGATGAAAAATATGGTTGTAATCCTCAGTTTGCCTACAATGTAAGCCAGCCTTCCGGCATGGGAGTTTTGATTACATTTGAAGTAAAAATTGGAAAAACAGAAGATTTAATGAATCTGTTTTTGAATGCAGATTTTGTAGAATCACTTAGAAAAACAAGATTGTTTAAAACAGAAGGTGTCCCAAATTTTGTTCCACTTCCAAATCCTGAACCAAATACAATTGTAGAGGCCGGAAGATTCCGCCTGGAAGATGGAGAAAATCTGAAAGAAAAATATGTTTATGAATTAAACCATCTTGCCGGTACCGCACTGCATATTTATAAAGATGGAAATTACGTCGGAGATGGTGAAGCAGTAGCAATTGATGAAAACAGTGGCGTTCGCATTATAACAAATCAAGATAAACTTGAAGAAAAGAATGAAGATGATTTTTACAACACAAAAGTAATCTTTGGCGGCCGCATTATGCCAGATGATTGCAAGTTTGATGAAGGCTGCATATTAGAATTAAATGAATACATCGGCGATCCGATTAAAATTGAAAAAGACGGAAAAACAATCGGGCGGGGAGAACTGGTCGTAGTAGATGAAAACTTCGCAATTAAAGTTACAGAGGTAATATAACAAAGGAGAAGCCATGCAGAGATTCTGGTCTTATAATATAAAGCAAAACAATTACATTCCTGTAGTCTCAGAGCCACTTTCAACTTTTCCGACTATTGTTGATGCTAAAAAAATAAAGTTGTAAAGGAAATTATAGATGCTGTAACTGGAGGAAAATAGTATGGAAAGAGAAAAGCCACACCATAAAAAAAGACCATTCGCAAAACTATATGTATGGATTCGCGATGGATTTGATACTTATAAGGGTAAAAATCCTTTTAAACTTCTGTTAAATGAAATTGCCTGCAGCATGTGGGATTTTCATGAAGCCAAAGACTTTGATATGTATTTTTTGAACAGGCGAAAAACGCAAATTAAATATATTAGTTTTCCTCGATATTTTATTATGTCAAAATTTTATAAGCAGGAATATACAAGTCAAAAGGGACATAGGTTCGCTGTTTATATTCCTACAAAAGATTTACCAAAAGGCCTTAGAATTGAAATCGTTATGTACAATGCAAATGATGCCCGTTCATTGCCTAACTTATACCTGTTCCCGTATAAACATAAAGATCGGGATGGTGTTGATAACAATTATGATTTAATCGGCCGCATAGAACTATCTGACAAACGTCCAGAAACAATTGAAGATATTATACCTCTTGAAAGTTATGAAGTTCCTGTTGATGTTCGTAATGCTGTTTTGCAATGGGCAAAAGAATCAACCAACTGGGAAACTGCAAAATCCAGCTGGGAGTCTTGTAAAAAGAATTTCATACAGGATGTAGATGTAAGAACAATCACCAATGAACAGATAATTGCACTGTTTCCGTCAAAAGCAGTGCGCGATTATCTTACAGAAATTAACTGGCAGTTCAGCGACCGTGACCGGGAAATCATCTATCGCTATCTTGCCTTAAACGAAGAACCTGCTTACGAAGGTGATTATGTTACAATTCCTTTCCCGTTCCGTAGCGGTGACCTTGTTCACGTAATTGGAAATGAAGAAAAAATTTGTGTTTTTTGCAGCTGCAAAGATGATAAAGATTTTTTTGAACATGATAAACGAATAAAGGATTTTGCAGATTGGAGTGACAGCGGAATCACCCGAGTAGAGTTTCTTGGTAGTGACGGCAAGTTTAGTCACGAACATCCTTATGCATACAACCTTGAATATGCACAGCTTCCAGAGGATTCTGATAAAACATCACAAACGATAAAAGATAATCCTTACAAAAACGCGCTCCAGATTGCTTCTGAACTTATCCGCGGTAAAAACAATTCTATTGAATGTTTGCAGATGTATTGTGAGGAATATAATAGGATATCGTTATTCAAATAAGGTTCTTGAAATATTGCTATTATGTGGTACAATTATGCTTCAAAAAGATACCTTCTATGGAATTGGTGTAACACCTTGTATTGCTATATTTACAACCGGAATTCCACATAATAAAGAGAAAGTTAGTAAATTTATCAATTTTGAAGATGATGGTTTTAAAGTATCACCTCATATAGGTTTGTTGGAAACGGAATCTGCAAAAGACAAAAAGCAACATTTGCTTGATGTTTGGTTTGATCGTATAGAAACAAATACAAAGTTTTGTGTGAAAACTACGGTAACTGCTGATGATGAATGGCTTCATAGTTTTTATTATTTCAATGATGAAATTCCAATAGAAAAAGATTTTGAGAAAACTGTTGGTGATTATCTTTCTTTTGAGTTTTCTATGATTATGCAAGGAAGAAAATATCTGTTTGATAATGAAAAAAATAGTAATATAAAAAAAAACTTTAAATTTGAATTAATGGATAAAAACTGGAGAGAGTTTTTCATCTCGGGTGATGAAGGTGTTTTTAAAATAGAAGCAACTTCTAGTGGAATCGATAAAAACAAATTAAACTTAGAAGTGGGAGATGTTCCTTATATTACTAGAAGTGATGTTTCTAATGGGGTAAATCTTTTTGTATCTGAAAAACAGACTTTAGGTTTTAATAAGGATTTAGGAAATTGTATTACAATTGGGCTTGATACGCAAACTGTTTTTTATCAACCACATGATTTCTATACAGGTCAGAATATACAAGTCTTAACATATGAAAACTGTACAAAAGAAAATGCCCTTTTCATAGTGAGATTGATTCAACTCCAAATGGTAAAATTTAATTGGGGTGGAAATGGTGCAACCTTAGGACGTTTATCACGTACTAAAGTTCTTTTACCTGTAGATTCGAATGGAAAAATTGATTTTGATTTCATGGAATCTTACATAAAAGAAATCGAGAAAAATAAAATCGAAGAATATAATAACTTTATTTTAAAACGTCTTGATGTATGTTGTTCAACAAAAAAAGGAAAAATTGAAAGCATTGCAAAAAAAGAATGGAAACCATTTGAAATTGCAAAACTTTTCAACAAATTTGAACAAGGAAAGTCAAAAGGATTAAATCATCTAGATGAAAATGATGGAGTGTTACCATATTTAGGAGCAACAAATAAAAATAATGGAGTTCTAACTTTCATCAAAGAAGACGAAATATTGAAGCAAAAAGGTAATTGCATTGGATTTATTCGCAATGGACAAGGTTCTGTTGGTTATGCGATTTATAAATCAGAAGGTTTTGTATCAACATCGGACAATACATTTGCATATGCAGAATGGTTAAATAAGTTTACAGGCTTATTTATTGTAACTGCACAGGATTTAATCAGAAGTAAATATAGCTTTGGTTATAAACGAAATAATACAAGGTTGAAGAAAGATAAAATACTGTTACCTGTAAATTCAGAAGGAAAGCCCGATTTCGATTTTATGGAAGAATACATAAAAAACTTAATGTATAAAAAATATATTGATTATTTATACTTTAAGAAAAGTAATGTAGAATATGAAATTAAAAGTAATAATGGTTTAATGGTTGCAGAACCATAAATAAAGCATAGCAAAGCTTCAAAGTGGATGTCGCGGTCAAGCCGCGCCACCATTTAAGCAGTTGATATGGTGAGCCAAAAGTCAATATGTAAAAAACAGGAAAAGAACAGTGTCCGGGCTTGTCCGGTAGTGACCACTATGATATTCGTGCATAGGCTGCAAGCCCGCTCCAGGTCAATGATCCGCCGTAGAACCCTTTTGCTATGTTAACAGGAATCAGATTCTGAAAATCAGAAAATGTCCTAAAACTGCTTTCGAAGATGGTTGTTTATGTACTGCAATCCCCGAATCACTTCGTTCCCTTCCTGAAAATACCGAATTAAAAAAAATCACTGAATATGATTCGTCATCATCCCCCATGCAAAACATGCAAGCTCCCTTGCGCATGCGACAGCCGCCTTGTTGTAATTTATGCCCCTGAGCTCAAGCTTCCTCATCCTTGACTTTATCCTGAGTGCTGCCCTGTCCGCATAGTTTATGATTTCCGAGTCCATTCCTTCCTGCCTTGCCAGAAGCCTCTTTGACTTCTGGCCGTGAGAAAGTGCCGTCGCCCGCTTTATCGATTTTGCCGACTCCACAAGAAGATGTCTTAAGTTCTGATTTCCCTGCTTCGTTATTCCCACGCTGTTTCCGACCGAAAGTCCGCTGTCATGACGGCCTGGAATTAATCCCGTGTAACTCGCAAATTCCTTTGCCGACTTGAATCGGTTAAAGTCTCCTGTTTCCGCTATCAGGCTGACCGCCGTAACAGTGTCAATTCCGGAAATGCACTTGAGCTTTTTGACACCTTCAGAAATTTCCTTGTCGCTTTCAAGTTCCTTGAGCTTTGCATTCAGTCGGTCAAGCCGCTGAATCAGCCGTGAGACCTCGCTGACATATTCCTCAAAACAGTACGTCAGGTAATCTGATACAAAAGTGATGGTCTTAAGCCATGTAAAAAATTTCACTGTCCAATAGGACTCCCTTCCGCCACCCGGATATGAGATTCCGTGATAGAGTAAAAATGACAGAAGGTTCTGCTTTGCCTTCTTGCAGCTTTTCAACACGCTGGCACGAAGCCTGACGACTTCCTTGATTGCAAGAATGTTTTCCGTCGGCAGTACTACCTGCTTGTATGAATGATAGGCAAGGGTTCGTGCAAGCATCTGTGCGTCTGCCCTGTCAGTCTTAAGAATCTTGTCTTTTGCAGTTTTTGCGATTGAGGTCGGTGCCATGATTACGCAGTTGAATCCCTGCTGCTGAAGATCAAGACACAGCCTGTATCCGGTTGGGCCTGCCTCATAGCCGCAGACAGTGATTGCATTGCCGTTAGACTCTGAGATTTTCTTCAGATAAGATACTACATTTACAGTTGAGGCTTTTATTGTATGCTGGGAGAAAAAAATATCCTTCTGCATATCAAAACTGCACAAGCTGTATGTGTCCTTGTGGACATCGATTCCGACATAAATTATACTTTCCATTGGTGGGTCTCCTTTGTTTGCGGTAACTCGGCCGCTTGTCTTTTATTTAAGTTTGCCGTAAATCCGCGGTTTTTAACATCGCGAGGCTCACCATATTGTATGTTATGAGGATGCCCACACTGGAATTCTTTTTGAGGAAAAAATAACATAATAAAAAAGGATCTGAAAAATATGAATTACAAGAAATTACGGGAAGAAAGAATTAAGCAACTAAAAGAAATCGGGATTATACTTGAGAAGTAAAATATAATCTTATAATTGTTTATAGGGGTGAAAACTAATTTGGAAATCAGAACCTTTTCAAGAAAAAGATTCTGATTTTGAGTTAATAATTGAAATCCAGGTTATAGTAATTTAGTTCAATTATTATCGGCAAAATAACTCCTAAGTTTTCACACAATTTCACCTCTATATTTTGCCGATACCATGTTATAATCTTTCCTATGAGTAAGGTGAATTATATCTCTGTAGAAGAGGCTTCTCACGCCTGGCAGATTAGTGAACGCAGTGTACGAAATTACTGCGCTCAGGGGCGCGTTGAAGGTGCTCTTCTAGAAGGGAAAACCTGGAAGATTCCATCAACCGCAGAAAAGCCAGATTGCAAACCTCGTCATTCTTCTGCAGAAAAAACCCTTCTTTCATTCCTCAAACGCGAAAAGGATGCCGGTCTTAAGGGCGGAATTTATCATAAATCCAGATTGACCTTACTTATAATTCAAATCACTTGGAAAGTGCATCCAGCATTCTATTATTAGAGTTCGCCTGAATTAACCACAGATAGTTCACCAAGAAAAACCAAATATTAGTCCAAGAGAAATGACCAGAAACTCAGTCTCTTGAAACATAGTTTTATTTTACTGCCGGAAGCTCGGCGTTGGTTGCTTTTCCTCTGAGCGTTGTCAGAGAATAAGATTCACATTCCTTTCCGCGGTAACTGTTGCCGCGAAGGTTGAAAATCAGGGCATCATCAAAGATTCTGTCCAGGGCGCAAAGCAGGGAATCGTCTTCGTTGAAGTTCTGCTTCCACTGAGACGGCTGCTTGTTGCTGGTAAAAATCATTGTGTACGGGCCCTCCTTGTTGTAGCGACGGTCAACGAGGTCAAAGAACATCCTCGTATTTTCCTTGTCAAAGACACAGTGTCCGACCTCATCAATAATCAAACACGACGGTTTCACAAGATTTGAGATGACTCTTCCGCTCCGGCCGTAGGCACGAGCCTGTGTAAACATGTCGTTCAGCTCGGACATCTTAATGAAGTAGGTCTTGAGCTTGTGCTGGCAGCATTCGTAGCCGTAAGCCATTGCAATGTGCGTCTTTCCGGTACCCGCAGGGCCAATCAGAGCAACATTCTTGTGCGAATACAGCGTGAAGAGCGACTGCAAGCCCTCTAGCTGGCTGACATTCTTGCCATGAACCTGACTGAAATCAAAGTTCGCGAATGTCTTCGGGGATTTCAAAGGCAGCTTGCTTAGCCGAAGCATCATCTGAATCGAAGCCTCGTTGCTACGTTTCTCAAGGAATGAAAACATTCTCAGAACGGCATCAATGTCCGTGTTTGAAAAATCATTGTCCAGGATGAAGGTCGAAAGCTCTTCCTCCGTCATCTTTACTTTTAGACTGTCAAAGCAGCGCATTATAAGGTTTAGTTTTGTATCATCCATAATATCATCACTCGAAATTAAATTTGTTGAATCCGTCAGCAGTATCATCCTCAAGAGCCTGCTGCACGATTGCCTTTACTGGCGCCGTAGGAAATTCTTCCGGCTGTTCCGGTTTTACGTACTGGTCATGGCAGAACGAATCCCTTCTGCTCCATGTCACATTGTGAGTGACAAGGCATTTTGTCATGTCGTCAGAATAAATTGACAGGATTCTGTCAGTTCTGTTTACACGTACGATGCTCTGGCCATAGGAATACGGAACACCGAACCGACGCCCTTCATAGGTGATGAAGCCGTCAAAGCTGATTTTTCGTTCCGGAAACAGATAAAGCAGTATTGCAGGATCCTCTTGAAGCGGAAGGCAGTTTTTGCGACAGGTGTCCTGATGGACTACAACAGGAAAGCCATCGATTTCTTTTCTGTAAAGAGAGTTCTTGTCATTGCACCATTGCAGAGCCTGTTCATTTAGGTCAGTGACGTTCACGAACTGACGGCCAGCAATGAAGTTCTCCTTGACGAACCGGACGAGACGCTCAACTTTGCCTTTCGTGAAAGGATGACGCGGTTTGCAGAGTTTTGTCTCGAATCCGACAGCCTTCATGAACGCCTCATAGTCGTGATTCCAGACCGGCCGGCCTTCAAAATCCCTCTTGATTACGACGGACTTCATGTTGTCCGTAAGGACTTTCTGAGGAATTCCCATGTACTGAAACGCATGAATCATTCCGATGAAGAGGTTCTCCTGCTTAGCGTTCGGAAAGAATTCGATGTATTTCATTCCGCAGTGATGGCAGATCATAGCAAAACAGGCAGCCTGATATTCAAGCCCGGAATAGTCACGGACTTTGACAAAGCCCCAGTCCATCTGGAACGCCTCGCCAGACTTCGTGAAATATCTAAGGCCCCGGCTTCCCTGACCTTCGACAGCATGCCTTGCTGGTGGAATCAGGCTTTTGTTCGCAGCGACATATCGTTTTATTCCGCTGAGGCTTCCCTTGTAGCCGAGTTCTTTCAGACGGTCATAAATGACTGAGGTGTTCTTAACGCCACGCCGGAGTAAATCATTTACCACGGACTCATAGCCTGACATTACAGTCTTCAAAGTTTTTCTTCCCGTAAGTGCGTGAGGAGTTTCCTTGAAATTGTTGGATTTTAATCGCCGGAGTTTTGCGCGGCTGATTCCGCATCTCCGTTCCAGCTCCGCAAGATTGACTTTCGCAAGGTCAAAACTTTCGCCTTGCTCTGTCTTCATATCTTGGAGCGCTTGTGCTAAACTGACTATAGAGTCATTATCATTTTTCATATTCCTCCCTGACTGAGTTTCTGGTTACTATTCAGTTTAGAGAGTTTTATATGATTTGATAATGGCTTTTTTATTTGAACTAGCTTTTGGCGATTTCCGCTGAACTTAGGTGTGGCTGAAATCGGCGAGCTCTAACACTATTAGGGTCTTTGGTGATGGGGCAGAAAATGAGACACTTTCTGGTGGTGAAAATGTTAGAATTAAGATTCTTAGAGCCTGGAAATCATCTTCATCCGTTCTTGGAATAGATGAACCATTCAGAGGTCTTAACAAAAACGAGATATGCCATGTTGCAAATTATTTGACATCTTTATTAGATGAAAAGAAGACTATTATTGTCATTGATCACGAAGAAGAAGGATTTTAGTATTTTTCAAATAAACAGGAATTGAAGAACATAGATAATGTCTTAATCGGAAAATAATAGCTTAGTTTATTAAGTCTTAGAATGCGGTGTTTAATAAACTAAGGAAAGTAAAGAAACTTTATATTGAAGAATATTCAAAAGTATGCTAAAGTAATACTATAAAATACTTTTGGAGGTGTTAATATGGTAAATACAGGGCTTGTTCAGGTTAAAATTGATACGCAAACGAAAAATGATGTTACAAACTTATATGAATCTCTTGGATTAGACCTCCCTACAGCTATTAGAATATTCTTCAAAAAAAGCATTGCTGTTGGAGGTCTTCCATTTGAGTTAAGAAACGATACAAAGTCAGAGAGATGGAATATATATAAGGAAGCAAGAAATACCATTCAGGCAAACAATGTTCCAGAAATGTCACTGGATGAAATAAATGCAGAAATTTCAGCGCTCAGAGCAGGCAAATAAGAATGAAAAAATATGTTGTAATAGATACAAATGTTCTTGTTTCGGCTTTGATTACTCGAAAAGAAAGTTCTCCAACTGTTCAAATTTTAAAATTTCTTGCAAGCGGAAATATTATTCCCGTTTATTCCGATGAAATTGTAAAAGAGTACGATGAAGTTCTTCGAAGAAAAAAGTTCAAACTACCTGAAACAATAATAATAAGTCTTTTGAAAGACATTATAGATAATGGTTTATGTATATCAGAACTTTCAAAAGTTGAAGAAACGATGCCTGATCCGAAAGATATTGTTTTCTATGCTGTAACATTATCTGCTCAAGATAAAGATGCATTTCTTGTAACAGGTAATAGAAAACATTTTCCAGAAAAGCCGTTTATTGTAACACCAGCAGAATTAGTTAGAATTATAATAGAAGATATCGCCTAACATGCAGTTCAAATCCGACAAACTGGTCAAGCCGGTTCGCGGTTTTAACTTATTGTTACACAGATATGTTCACAGAGACACTTTTTTTATCTAAAAATGATCAAAAACTGTAGTGCATTGAATTATAAGAAATATGGTCTCCCTAGTACTTTATCGGCAAAATAACTTCTAACTTTCCACATAATTTCCCCTTTATATTTTGCCGATACCATGCTATAATCTTTCCTATGAGTAAGGTGAATTATATCTCTGCAGAAGAGGCTTCTCAAAAGTGGCAAATCAGCGAACGAAGTGTCCGTAATTACTGCGCTCAAGGCAGGGTAGAGGGTGCTCTTTTAGAAGGAAAAACATGGAAGATTCCATCAACCGCAGAAAAGCCAGATCGTAAACCCCGTCATTCAAAAGTAGAGGAAACCCTTCTTTCATTCCTCAAACGCGAAAAAGAAGCTGGCCTTAAGGGTGGTATTTATCATAAAATTCAGATTGACCTTACTTATAATTCGAATCACATTGAAGGCTCAAAACTTACTCATGACCAGACCCGCTATATCTTCGAAACAAAAACTCTAGGAGTTACAGATAAAGTCGTAAAGGTTGATGATATTGTTGAAACTATAAATCATTTCCGCTGCATAGATCTGATAATCGAAGGTGCACATACAAAACTTACAGAAAGTTTTATAAAGCAGCTTCATTTCATTTTGAAATCTGGAACTACTGACAGTCAGAAATCCTGGTTTAAAGTCGGTGATTATAAAATGCTTGAAAATGAAGTTGGCGGAAGCGAAACAACAAAACCTGCAGAAGTTTCCGGTGCAATCAAGGCGCTTCTTAAAGAATATAATTCCAAATCAAAAATTACTTTTGATGATATTCTGGATTTCCATGTTCGCTTTGAATCTATTCACCCCTTTCAGGATGGCAACGGTCGTGTGGGCCGACTGATTATGTTCAAGGAATGCCTCAAACACAATATCGTCCCATTCATAATTACAGAAGAACTTAAAATGTATTACTATCGTGGCATCAAGAACTGGAAGGCTGAACGAGGCTTTTTGCGAGATACCTGCTTCACCGGTCAGGATGCTATGAAAGCTACTCTGGATTATTTTGGAATAAAGTACGAATAATATCAGATAAGTCTTCTCCCATACCTATGTTCCTTTCCTGGAACATAGCAGTCGTAATACTCGACAGTATCGCCGTACTCAATTTTGGCAAAAGAATAGAATAATTCGTCCGAAGGTTCACATTCAAGGTAATAAACATTGCCTTCTGAATCTTTGTACGAGCCACGGTCATTTTCAACCAGATAGCGGGCTGCTTCGAGAGAATCGACTGTGCCAATATGACGCCATACGGTTTCTTCTGTTTTCCAGATACAAGCTTGAGACTCTATTTCTTCTTTAGGAACTTCTATCGGATAGGGCGGAGGAGAAACAAAGTATGAGGCTGTCCAGATTTTGTATTCCATAGACTATTCTCCTTTTGGTGGTAGTTTTAGGCCGCGTATGATTCTGAACATTCCGGCAAGCCTTGCTTTTGTTTTTGCAAAATACGGTTCATTTAAATCTTCCATTTTCCAGATTTCATTATAATCTTTTGAGCTGTATTCCTTTAGTAATTTGTATTTTTTATCCAGAAATTCAGTCCAGACCGGAGACCCGCAATTATACTTATTACATGCAGACTCGATGCTGTCGCAATATGATTCAATTTTATCCAGCATTTTGTTTGAGAGAGGAATAATTTTTCTATTTTCTCTGTCATAATTTCTGCTTGTAAGGTAGTGTGTCATCTCGGAAAGATCTTCTTCACAGAAATGCAACTGAACGGCGTATTCATAGTCACTGTACCATTCAGGAGATTTTTCTTCTTCTGAATAATCCCTTAGTTTCTGCTCGTAATAATAGCGGTCAATATGATTTACTTTTTCTTTCCAAGCCTTTCGTTCATAATTGTATTGAACAAATAGACCGTCTTTATAAAAATGAGGAGTACTTACAGACCAGTCTCCGCCTCGTCTATAGATGACTTCTTCAAAATACATGTGGTATTTTTCTTCCTGTAAGTTCCAGCAGATTCGTTTTGATTTCCCAAGATTTTCTTTTATGGGCTCAACATGAGTCATTTCTTTTATAAAGGCGCAGAAAAGATCGTAAATGTTCCTGAATTCTTTAAGAGGATGATCAAAAATTAGAAAGAATAAAATCCTGGTTTCATCATTTTCTTCTTTTGTTGCAAAAATAGCATAGTTCTCGTTTTGCAAAATTGCTGTATAAAACCTGACTTCTGGATTGAGATAATACTCGTTACTAAACTCTTCGGAAAAAAGATAAATTTCATCTTCTGTTGATTCTCTGAATTTAAATGTCAAATCTACCATAACTCAATCCTCATATTCTGTATAATCCACACCAAACTGTTTTCTGAATTGCATTATTAATGAATGGTCTTTACGGGCTGGAATTACGTATTTTTCATTACATTCATCACAACAGCGGTATTTTTCGCAATCTACCTTGTAATAAATAGGAAAAGTGCTGTTCCCATCTCCATCAAATACTGAATCACAGAAACAGCAGAAGTTTTTTCCGTCGTCCGGGGGGAGAATTTCGAGAGATGTTAAGTCATAATCAACAGGGCCTGCATTGAAGGAATCCTGCATTTCCATTTTTATCTGTTCAAAGCACTTAATTGCCTCATCATAACTCATATCATCCATATCGATATAAAATTTTTTCTGTGGCAGCAAATTATCCTTATCACTTTCTTTATAGCTGTAAACAATGCGGTATTTTACAGGCGGATTTGCAGGTGAAATCTTTATTTTTAGAGCCGCATGAAAACTAGGAGAATCAATCAGAGCCAGATTATGCAAAATGATTATTCCCTTATTTACGCGGACAAAGTTTTTGATAATTTCAATCTGTTCATCGGTTAAGCTGCATTTTTCTCGTGACCCCAGAAGATGAGGATTTTCAATTGTAATGCAAAGCGGCACCTCTTTATTTTCCGGATCCTGAAAACGGATTACTTTTTCATACGCTGCTTTTCCGTCTTCTGTAAGATATGGTTCTTTTTCCCAGCCTTCAGCACAGCCACAGAAAACTTTACAGGGCAGATTCAATTCTGGAATATCTTCCGGGTGAACTGTCGTGGAAAAAAATCCAAATATTTCATAAAAGTAAAGGTCTTTCATCACCTCATAAAAATGCTCAATCAGTTTCTTAAACTCTAAGGCAACGGAAGAAGTCTTATCAGCAAAACGTTCCCATTTCATCAGGCTGATTTTGATTTCATTGTAGCAGTCAATAATGAGAAAATCTGTAAACTCATCAATAACAGCGAATGAATCAAATAGTTCTTTAAGTGATTTTGCATTTTTATTGAAGTCAATTTCATTCTTTGACCGTATGCTTTGTTCTGTAAAAACAGGAAGAGCTTGAATAAATCTTTTTGCTTTCTTATCAATATTATTTGTCATCAGTTATCTCCCATAAATTTACACCTGATTAATATACATCTATTCTTTTTTGAATTTTCCTTTATTAGTTCTAATGTAGTTCGCAGTCCATTCCAAAAAATCATTAAATGTAAGTTTCTGGCTCGATGTTTTATCATATTCCAGAAGCTTTTCACAATACTCATCAAAATAGTCTTGAGCATTCACTTCTATATCAAGATTATCTGATTGTATAAAGCACATTTTAATCACAAAAATGTACTGAGCTCCTGTATAATATTCATCAGCAATACTTGGATCCTGATGTACAAGAAACTTCGGAAACATATCCAAATGCCTGCGTAATTCCAAATCCTGATTGTAATCAGCAAAAGCACAAAGGCTGCATAACAACATAGCGATACAAAAAAACAACTTCTTCATAGTGAACTCCTTAATTCATTTTATGTTTACATTTTAATTAATAGGATTCTCATATTTTGAGAATTTTTTATTCTTCCAGCTTTATAATCTTCTCGCTTGTATTCTTAATACGGTTTATAAGTTCCCATAAATTATCTTTCTGAGCTTCTGGAAAAGTCTGAAAATTATTCAGTTCATCAAGAAATGCTTTTCCATAATTGACTATAGCAGAAGTAAGTCCAAGTTGATTGTTACACGCTTTTTCGATAGAGTCATCGAACTTTGTATTATGAATCATTGTTCTTTGAGTATTATAAATTTCTAAAAGGAAAAGATTTTATTGGTGATGTATTTAAAAGTCGAAAAGCAGGGGAAAGTTATGGCGAAATACATAGCCTAATAACAGTTTTATTTCTTGGAATACCCATTTTTTTATCTAATGATAATGGAGCAAAATTATTAACAGATAAAAAAATTAATACTCAAAACAATATAAATGTTCAAGTAATTTCTGGCTTTGACTTTTTAACTCAATATGAAACTTTATTTTCAAAACAAGAACGAAAGGTCATATTAAGTCTTCATGAATCTTGGAAAGAACGATGGAAAAAATTTAAGGAACAACAAACTGAAATACAATAAAACTCTTAAAGTATCTATATAAATGGTAAATTGCGATAGCAATTTACCATGCGTGTTTTAGGGCAGGGCCCTAGGAGAAAGGGGTGTGGTGAAAACCGCGTAGCGGGTTAAACCCAGGGGGAAGGCCTTCCCCTCATCTTTATGAATCATAAGATTATGATTCTGGGCGGCGGTCCTAACAGAATTGGTCAGGGAATTGAGTTTGACTACTGCTGCTGTCATGCGGCTATGCAACTTAAAGAATTGGATTACGAAACGATTATCGTAAACTGCAATCCTGAAACTGTTTCTACCGATTATGACACTTCTGACAAGCTTTATTTTGAGCCTGTTACAACTGAAGATGTTCTCCAGATTTATGAAAAAGAAAAGCCGATGGGCGTTATCGTTCAGTTTGGTGGACAGACTCCGCTTAACATTGCGCGCGAGCTTCAGGAAAACGGGGTAAATGTTCTTGGTACTTCTATTGATTCTATTGATGCTGCTGAAGACCGTGATATTTTCCGCCACATGATGGAAAAACTTGAAATTCCTATGCCAGAAAGCGGAATGGCTGTTAATTTTGATGAAGCTAAGGCTCTTGCTGATAAAATCGGCTATCCTATTATGATGCGCCAGCCGTGCGAGCGGCGTGTTAAATAATTTCCTCTCATGCAAACGGAGCGTAGCGACGTATTCGTCCTTCGTTTGTTTTGGGCGGTCGCGGTATGGAAGTCATTTATGATGAAAATACTTTGAAAGAATATGTTGCAAAAGCTGTTGGTGTAACTCCTGACCGTCCGCTTTTGATTGACCGTTTCTTGAAAAACGCTTTGGAATGTGAGTCTGACGCTCTGGCTGATGGCAGGCCGATAATTTCTAGCGGCCTGCAAAACGGCGATGTCAAGGCTTCAATCGGAGCGGGCCTTGACGCGACGTATAGTAAGAATGTTTACATTCCGTCTGTTATGGAGCATGTTGAACTTGCAGGCGTTCATTCTGGGGATTCTGCGTGTGTAATTCCTCCAGTTTCAATTCCTGCAGAAAATCTTGCAACAATCAAAGAATATACAAAGAAGATTGCTTCGGCTTTGAAGGTTTGCGGTTTGATGAATATGCAGTACGTCATTGAAGACGGCAAAGTTTATGTAATTGAGGCTAACGTCGTACGCTAACGCGTACTTACCGAGTTTGCAAAGCAAACTCGCAAATGTACACTGCTAGTTTTGCTATGCAAAACTAGGAAAGCAACCGTCAGGTTGCGACATTCCCTGGAGTTGACCCGATTTTGGGACCTGAAATGCGTTCTACTGGAGAAGTTTTGGGACTTGCAGAAACTTTCCCTCTGGCATTCTACAAATCTCAGGAAGCTGCTGGAAGTGAGTTGCCTCATGCGCCTGCTGCCTGGGAAAACAAAAAAGTTTTGATTTCTTTGAGCAACAAGGAAAGCCAGAAAGACCAGGTTTTGATGATTGGAAAAACTCTCAAAGATTTGGGATTTACTCTTGTGGGCACTCAGGGAACTGCCGATTTCTACAACGCAAACGGAATTAAATGCGAAGTTGTAAACAAAATTGGTGGCGGCCGCCCTGATGTTGTTGATATGATTATGAACAAGGAAGTTTGCCTCGTAATCAACACACCAAAAGCAAAGCGCAACTACGCAGAAGACCGCAAAACAATTCGCAAAGTGTGCCTGAAGTACAAGGTAAGTTACATCACAACGCTCGCTGGGGCTGTTGCGGCTGTAAAGGGAATTGAAGCGGTAAAGAATGGTAATGGCGGCGAAGGTGGAGTAAAATCTCTCCAAGAGTACCATGCAATGATTAGGTAAGGTGGTGCACTGATTGGAAACGGCTGACACCGTTTCTGTAGTGTTCTGCGGTTAAGTGCTTGCATAACGGGTATTGAAATCATCGTTATAAAACAGAAAGCCAGGCTGAGTTATTCGGATTGGCTTTTTTTATTACATAAAAACAACTTGTAATAAACGATATTGATGCTAGATTAGTTTTTGGTGTCATGCCTGCGATTCTTCCAGATACTTGAAAATCTGTTCTATTTGAATTGAGAATGAAATTATGTCATTAAACAGAATCAAGTTCTGCGAAGCATTATCTGCAAATTCTTTGAGTTGTTTAAGATTGCGTTTTTTTACGCTGTCAAGAACTGTGCGGATAGTCTGATGGTTGCAGTCAATAAGTTCAATCATGCTTTGGGCAGATGACGAATTTGATTTTGCTTCTATTCCCATTTTGGCAAATATATCTTTTGAATGGTTTGTTGAATGTACGAGCGAAGCAAGGAGTTCTGAATTTTGATGGCTTTGTTCTGAAAGGATTTGAAGTTTTGAATAAAGTTCATTTACGGTTTTTGCAATTTCATCAGAGGCTTTTTTTGTGTTCTCGGAAAGTTTTTTTACTTCATTTGCGATTATTCTAAAACCTGCTCCTGCTTTTCCTGCATGCGCAGCTTCGATAGAGGCATTGAAAGAAAGCAGGTTGGTACGTTCTGAGATTTCGTTGATTTCTTCCATGTGTTTCATTATTTTATGGATTTGCTCGCCGAAATTTTCAATGCTTGATTTGAGATTTGCGTTGTTTTTTTCTACTTTGTCGACATCTTTTGTAAAGTCTTCAAAAGTACTGACAATTTGGTCGCTGGCTTCTTCTGTTCGCTTGAAGTTTTTTATAAGTTCGCCTGCGTTTTCTGAAAGTTTTTCGTCTGTGTCTGACAGTTGTTTGAGTGCGCTTCGTTCTTCGCTGTCAGCTCCTGATTCGTCTGACATTCTGTTGATATAGTCCTGTGCGTCTGTATCACCTGATGCGTTTTTTGCACAGTATTCCATAAGGATTTTTGCGAGTTCCTTTCCGCCGTTTATTGCTGTTGCCTTGTCCATTTTACTCTCCGATTATGATGTTGACCAGAGTCTGATTTGAGTTTATGCGTCCAATCTGTTCTCCGTAACTGGAAAATCCTGCAAATTTAAGTCCGTGCGATGAATAAAGGCTGCATATTTTCTGACAGAGATTTTGCTGCTGAAAAATAATTGTACGCAGAATGCAGTTTATAAGAATAATGCATTTTGGATGCGGAATTTCTTTTAGTGCAGTATTAAGCGAGTCTTCTATTTTTTCTTCGATAGGAACAAGTTCCATTATTTCTACAGTTGAATTTGTAAGAACTCTTGAATACATATTTATTGTTCCGTCATCGTTAAATCCTGCAATCGACGAAATGAATGTATGACCGCCGAACACTCGTCCAAACGGATTTGTAAGGGCAGCATCGCCGGCTTTTGATTCTGGAATTCCAAGAAGCTGTGCGTATCTTGTCCGCGGGTTCATTCCGTCAAGGGAAATGATTTTTCTGATTCGCGTATCTGCCTGTGTGATTTTTGTCCGGCTGCCAGTTGGTTTGAAAATGTTTTCTTTCTGGATAAAGAACGGAAGCGGCGTTTTTACAAAAAGAATTACGGCTCCGTCCGAAACGACAGTGCCGTTGTAACTTGCAAAAGTTTTCTGAAATTTAAGATCATCGCCTGCAGAACCGCCTGCAATCATAAAATTGTCGTTTTTGATTACCGAATAAAAAACGAAAGAAGTGCTTCTTCTGCATTGCAAAGTCCGTTTACAAATGTAATTGCAAACGCATCTTTGTGCGACATTGGATCTGCGCACTTAATTCCGATTTTTCTTGCAGCATCTTCAAGTTCTTGCTTGTGCACAATCGGAAATTTGTCAACTCCGTCAAGTGCAATGCCTGAAAACCGTGTTCTGCTGCATGAAAGCGCAGTCAGCACGATAGAATTTTTTGTAAATCCTGAATTGGAAATTTCCCCGGATGTCGTAGTTCCTATGACTTCTGCATTGGAAAATTTGTCGTGAAGCAGAGATGAAAGCAGTGAAAAGTCATATTCCGAAGATGCAAAAAAAAAGAACTGCATCATATTTGTCAGGAATGTTTTTTAGCTGCTGTATAAGTTCCTTTACGGCAATCTCTGTTTCTGGCTGATTAGTGAAAACAATTTCTTGTTCCATTGTTACTCCAGACTGAATTAAAACTTTTCCGTTGATTTGGAAAGTTTTGTGTAATCATTTTTTTTTAATTCTATCATAAAATTCTTTGTCATGCAAACTTTTTTATTTTTAATATAATTTAGAGAACTTAAAATCAAAATGCAAGCAGCTATGAAAAAAAGGCTGCCGTGAAGCAGCCATGTGATTTTACGCTTTCCAAAGTTTGTGTATATTGCAGTATTCGTACGCGGCTTCGATTTTTTCGCCAGTGATTATTGCAAAATCGGCTTTTGGTTCTTGACCAGGTTTGAGCCATTTTTGTTGGATGCCAAGATTTGTCTGCAGTAAAATCCATTCGATGTAATGTTCTGTTTCCATCGGGTGAGTTTTAGAACCTACAGTTACGGTTACTATGTTACCGTCAACACGAATAATCGGAACGTGTTTTTCTGTTGCTCCGTCTGTCGTTGCCGGTAAAAGAGCTTCCATTGGTTCGCCGCAACAGATTGTCGGCATGCCGCTGTCTTTTACGATTGCTACAATTTTTCCGCAGTGTTTGCAGTAAAAAAATTTTAATTCCATAAAATTCCTCCTATAAATATTAATAAAATTTGAAAACTGAATTTTCGGGCTGTATTCCTGTTTCGTAATCGTGAATGTTTTGCAAAGATGTTTTTGCAATTTCTTCGAGAGCTTCTTTTGTGAGAAATGCCTGATGGCTTGTTATAATGACGTTGGGGAAGGTGAGAAGACGAATTAAAATGTCATCCGTAATTATGTTTTCTGACCAGTTGGAAAAAAAGAATTTGCTTTCTTCTTCGTATACGTCAAGGGCAGCTCCACCGATTCGTTTGTGTTTTAAAGCTTCAACTAAAGCGGATGTTTCTATCAGTGCGCCACGGCTTGTGTTTATTAAAATGGCATCTGGTTTTGTTAGCTCAAGGGAATGTTTGTTTATTATGTGTTTTGTTTCCTCTGTCAAAGGACAGTGCAGGCTGATTACATCGCTTGCAGAAAGAAGTTCTTTTAATGACGTGTACTCAAAGGAATTTTTTATAGCCCATTCTTGATCGGACTTTACGTCGTAGAGAATGATTTTCATTCCTAAGCCAGAAAAAATGCGCGCAGTTTCTTTTCCTATTTTTCCTGTTCCGATAATGCCTGCAGTGAGACCTTTTAAATTTCTTCCTGTAAGTCCGTCCAAAGTAAAATTCCCGCTTTTTGTTCTTATGTAGGCTTGCGGAATTTTTCTTGTAAGAGCAAGGAGTAATGCAGTGGCGTGTTCTGCTACTGCGCTCGGCGAATAACATGGAACTCTGACAACTGTAATTCCAAGTTTTTTTGCAACTTCAAGATTTACGTTATTAAAACCGGCACATCGCAGGGCAACAAGCATTACGTTACATTCTGCAAGCTTTTGAAGAACTATATCGTTTAATGTGTCGTTTACAAATACACAAACTCCGTCATATCCACAGCAAGTTGAAACTGTTTTTTCATTTAATTTAAAATCAAAAAAATCGATTTTATTCTGATAGATTTTATTTGCTTCTTCAAACGATTGTTTTTCATATTGATGAGTATCATAAAAAGCAATTTTCATAATTTTCCCCCTTATTAAAAAAAAGTCTGTTGTATTCAGTTCTTTTTGAGTATTTATGAAAATTGTAGCAGGGTTTGTCTGTGAAAAGGCGTCAGAATTCAGTCAACGGCAATCAAAAGATGTCAGAATAAGGGAAGTGCTGATTAACACTGAGAAATCCTCAGGTAAGATTCATTCAGTGTTCCTAAGAATTTTCCTTTTTTTGATGTAATTCTGAATTTTTTGTTTTGGATTTTTCTTCTTCGAGTTCAATTTTAAATTCTTCGATGAGTTGCTGTTTGGAAAGATGATTGCGTTTGCAGGCTGATTTTATCCGGCGGTAAATTGTTGATTCTGAAAAGCCTTGCAGTTCAATTGATTTTTGAAGTCGGTTTTTGCTAAGTTCAGTCAGAATTTTAATTTCATCGTCATAGAGAATCAGCTTTTTTCTTGGATAGCGTTCTGCAATGATGTAGTTAAAAACTAAATATAGCCATACTGCGCATGTGGTGTGCAAAAAATAATGACAGAGGTTTTCTTCGTTAAGTGCAAAGGCGATGCTTGTTGCAATAAAATAAAGTTGTAGCGAAATTCTTTTTAGCTTTGGAACGAAAAGTATGACGAGGAAAATTCCGAGCAGGCTTGTAAAATTGTTGTAAAGAAAAGTTTTTGAGAATGCGATTACAAATGTTAGAATTAACGAGTGAACCAAATAAAAGTATGGGAAGCTGTGTCTTTTAAAAATAAAAATGAACGGCACGTATAAGATTTGAAGGCTGATTATGATGTATGTCGTAATGTAAAAACCTTCGTCGAGTCCTTTCCAGATGTAAAGGCAACTTATTACGAGCGAGAGAATTGAAGTTGATAGGACAAATTCTTTTTCCCGTTCATTATTAAATTTTGGCATAATTTTTCCTTTTGTTTGTTTTAAATATTGTAACATTAAATGAAAAAAAATCCAGCATAACTTTTTTGTCATGGAATTTTTTGTTTTTAAGTTATGTCTCCCATAAAAAGTCAAGAAGATTGTTTCAACAATCGATTGACTTTTTATGCCGCTTCGCAATGAAATGAGAAGCGGCAGTTGATAAGGAAGTTCGCAACGCGAACTTGTGAATAAAAACTTTGACGCTACTTCAGGCAAAGTTTTTATTACACCTCCTGGCTGCATTCAGTGTTTCCTTAAAAAAAAATCCCGATTTAAAGATTTTTACTTTTAAATCAGGATTTTTTTTATTTGCTGAACTGTATCAATAAATTTTTACGAAAGTTTTAAATCTCCGTCTTTTATCCAGCCGAGTTTTCGCAGTATATTGCCGAACAAAAGGCTTAAAACTGCCGGCAGCACAACGCAGATTAAAACAAGACCGAGCCAGTCAAATCCGCCCGGCGATATTGCAGAAGCTCCGTTTGCAACTGCCTGTTCACTCGGCGAAAACCAGCCTGTTATAACTCCGATTGGACCGACAAGACCGCATGTTCCCATCCCTGAAGAAATTGCCGCGCCGTTCATTTCCATTTTAAAAATGCAAGTTGCAATAGGACCTGTAATCATCGAAGCAAGCGTAGGCGGAATCCAGATTAACGGATTTTTTATTATGTTCGGCATCTGAAGCATAGAAGTGCCAAGTCCCTGACTTAAAAGTCCGCTTGTTTTGTTCTCTTTAAAACTCATCACTGCAAAACCGACCATCTGGGCGCAACATCCTGCAACGGCAGCTCCCCCTGCAAGCCCTACAAGTCCGAATGCCGAGCAGATTGCAGCCGAACTGATTGGTAGCGTAAGTGCAATTCCGATTACGGCAGAAACTATGATGCCCATTATAAAAGGCCGCAAAGTCGTAGCCCACATTACAATGTTCCCGATTGAACTTGCCGCAATGCCCAGGTATTTTGCAAAAAGAACTGTCAGAAGAATTCCGCTTAAAATCGTAACAAGCGGTGTTACAAGAATATCTATTTTTGTCTTTTTACTTACGAGATTTCCTTGTTCTGCTGCAATGATAGCAATAAATAAAACAGCAAGAGGACCGCCTGCGCCTCCTGTAACGTTTGCTGCTGCACCTATAGTTGCAAGCGAAAACAAAACAAGCGGATCAACGTGCATCGAGAACCCGATTCCTACTGCCATTGCCGCTCCGACAACGTTTGCATTCATTGCAAAATTTCCGGCTGTCACTAGAAATTGAAACGGCGGAATATCGCTGATTTTTAAAAGCTGCAGCCCTAAAGTCCTTACGATAGTTCCAACCAATAAAGAAGCAAACAGACCTTGAGCCATTCCACTCATGGCATCAATGAAGTAACGTTTTGCGTATTTGTTCATAAAAATTCCTCTTTTGTAATTTTTAGTAATCTACTATATAAAGAGATTTTATTCAATTAAATTAAAATTAACTCAAATTAAACTGAACGATTTGCATTTTGTTTTACTTTTCCCGGAATTGTTCGTATATTTAAAACTAGGTAAGTGCTGATGAACACTTGAGCGATTACGCAGCACTTTTCTGGAACATTTTATAGGAGCGTTTTATGAAAGAAATCAATCTTACAAACGAAACTTTTAAAGCTGAAGTGCTTGAAAGTGACAAACCAGTTCTCGTAGATTTTTGGGCAACTTGGTGTGGACCTTGTCAGATGCTTTCTCCTGTTATTGCAGAAATCGCAGAAGAGCATCCGGAAATAAAAGTCTGCAAAGTGAACGTAGATTCCGAAATGGAACTTGCTTCTCAGTTCAACGTTATGAGTATTCCTTTTGTTGCAGTTTTTAAAAACGGAAATCTTACAGCATCTTCTGTCGGTTATCAGCCAAAAGAAAATATTTTAAATCTTTTGAAATAGACTGAAAAAGACGAAAAAAAATATTTTTTATTCAATTTTTTTGTAACTTTTTTATTTTTATTCCGTTTATTTAGTATACATAATATGAAGTACAAAATAGAAACCTCCTCCAGAAGAGGCAACCTTTTACTCCTTTTAGGTTGCCTCTTTTTTTTCGCCTCGTGCTTTTAAGCAGTGTTTTTGTACTGTTGTAGATTTTGGTAATGTAGTATAAATTAATTCTATATGAGCAATTTGAACAGCCAGAAACTTCCTAAAATAATTTTTACTACTTTACTTATCGAAAAATCTCCACAGGCGCTGCCTTTGGGTGCAGCTTGTGTTGCTTCCAGTGTAAAGAACAACTGTCATACAAAAAATCTATGTTCTGTTTCTCTTGTAACTTTTAATAAAGAAGATTTTGCTGTAAGTAAAAATGCAGAAGATGAAGAACTTATTGCCAGTCAGATTGCTCAGGAACTTTTAAAAAGAAATCCTGTCATTGTCGGCTTTTCAATTTTTGTGTGGAACAGAATCGTTCTTGAAAAAGTTGCACGGATTTTGCAGAAGAACAATGTAAAATGTCTTGCAGGAGGACCTGAAGTTACTGCAAATCCGAAGTCTTTTGATTTTTTTGATGCAGCAGTTTCAGGTGAAGGTGAACTTAAAGTGCCGGAAATAATTTACAAGATTTTGACAGGAAGCGAAATGCCTGAACAAAATAAAATCGGGCTTGCTTCAAGTTCACTTGACGACATTCCTTCACCGTATCTTGACGGAACGCTTGACCCTGCTTTTTATGGCGGCGTACTATGGGAACTTGCGCGCGGCTGTCCTTTTAAGTGCTCCTATTGCTATGAGTCAAAGGGCGAAAAAACTGTCCGCCGTTTTCCGCTTGAGCGCATTAAACAGGAACTTGATTTATTTGCGCAGAAAAAAGTTCCGCAGGTTTTTGTCCTTGACCCGACTTACAACTCAGATAAAAAAAAGGCTCTTGAATTAATAAATTTGATTGCACAAAAAACGCCTGACACTTTTTACTATTTTGAAGCCCGCGCTGAATTTATAGACAGACAGATGGCTCAGGCTTTTACGAAAATTCCATGTGCGCTTCAAATTGGATTGCAGAGTGCAGATGAAAATGTTTTAAAACTTGTAAACCGCTCTTTTGACAAAAAGATTTTTGTCCGCAACATTGGTTTTTTAAATGAAGCAGGAGTTGTTTTTGGGCTTGATGTTATTTACGGACTTCCAGGCGACAGTTTAAAAGGTTTTAAAAACAGCGTAGATTTTGCAATTTCCTTGTATCCGAATAATCTTGAAATTTTCTGCCTTTCTGTATTGCCAGGGACTGCCTTGTTTGACAATGCAAAGAACCTCTCTCTTGAATACGAAGAAAAACCGCCGTATCATATTATTAGGACAAAAACTTTTTCTGCAGAAAATCTGTCGGTCGCAGAAGAAATTGCAAAAGCCTGCAGTCTTTTTTATAATGACGGACGTGCCGTTCCATGGTTTAATACAGTGTGCCGTGCCATTCATTTAAAGCCTTCTGATTTTTTTGAACAGTTCTACAAATTTTATGTTCAGCATTACGGCAAAAAATTTTCCTGCCGTGAACATCGCCAGGTCGAAAAAATCCAGTGTGAATTCATAAGGCACATTTTTACTCAGAAAAATTTTTCCGCTTTACTGCCTGCAGCACTCGACTTAATTTTATTGAACGGTGCAATTTCGCGAAAAACTGATACCGGCAAATCAGAAAAAGTGCAACTCCAGTATCCTGCAGAATACCTTGAATCTGAATATGCGATGGACTTACAGTTTTTTGTAAAGAACGTCAAAAAGCGGAAAAATATTTTTACGACGTAACGCTAATTAATATTCCTCAATGACAAAACGCATTTTCCGTGTTATATTAACTATATGAACAAACCGCGATACCTGCCAATCGGCATTCAGACATTTGAAGAACTCCGCGTGGACAACGCTGTTTATGTGGATAAAACTGCTTTTGTGGAAAGTCTTGTTCGTAATGGAAAACCATATTTTTTGATTCGTCCGCGACGCTTTGGCAAGTCGCTTTTTCTTTCGACATTGCGAAGTTATTTTGAAGGGCGCAAAGATTTGTTTGAAGGTCTTTCCATTTCCAAAACCGAAACTGAATGGAAAGAGTACCCGGTTTTTTATTTTGATTTTAATGTTGGCGATTTTACAACAGAAGAAAATTTCAGAAACTCGCTTGGTCTTAAGCTTGATTCCTACGAAAAAATCTACGGTGTAAGAAATCCAAATGCCACAAGTCCTGCCGACCGCTTCAGTAACCTTTTGCAGCAGGCCCACGAGCAGACAGGACTTCAGGCAGTCGTTCTTGTGGACGAATATGACAAGCCGCTTTTAAACGCAATCGATGATCCATCCCTTGTTGATTCTTTCAGAAAAATATTAAAATCTTTTTACGGCGTTCTCAAAGGAGAGGATGCGCACCTTCAGTTTATTTTTATCACAGGTGTAACGCGTTTTGACAAAGTGAGCATTTTTTCTGACCTGAACAATCTGAACGACATTTCTCTTTCCGAAAAATATTCTGCAATCTGCGGAATTTCTCAGGAAGAACTAGAAGCAAACTTTGTTCCCGAAATTGAAAACATGGCAGAAAAAAGCGGCTACACAAAAGAAGAATGTCTTGCAGAACTCAAAAAAAATTACGACGGTTATCATTTTTCGCAGGATGTGAATACTGACATTTACAATCCGTTCAGCCTGTTAAAAGCGTTCTCAGATTTGAACTTCGGAAGCTACTGGTTTGCAACAGGCACGCCGACGTTCCTTACCAAAATGATGCTCGATTCTGATTTTGACTACAAAGCTCTTGAAGAAGGGGTTGAAGTAAGTCTTCGCACCCTTGAAAATTACCGCCTTACTTCAAGCGAACCGCTTCCGATGCTTTACCAGACCGGCTATGTTACCATAAAATCATACGACAAAGAATTCCGAAGCTTTTTCTTGGGCGTACCGAACGAAGAAGTAAAATACGGACTTTACGAGAGACTTCTTCCATTGTATGCAGGCTACACACCGAATTCTGACAACATCCAGGTGCTGAATTTTATCCGTGAACTCCGCGCCGGCAAAGTCGAAGAATTTATGGAACGCATAAACAACATTTTTGCCGCCGCTCCAAAACAGACGAACCAAAAACAGTACGAACTAAACTGTCAGGCTTTTATCTGGCTCATTTTTAAGCTGATGGGCGAATTTGTTTTGTGCGAAGTGCAGAACGGCAAAGGCAGAAGTGATGCCGTTGTGTGGCAGAAAGACGCAATCTACATTTTTGAGTTCAAAATGGATGGCTCGGCAAAAGAAGCACTGGAACAGATAAACAGCAAGGATTATCCAATCGCCTACAAAAACGACGGACGAAAAATCGTGAAAGTGGGCGTGAATTATTCCAGCACAGAAAAACAGCTTACAGAGTGGGTGATTGAATAATATTTTTTATTGTATAAAAATTTGACGAAAAGTTTTATAAGTGTTATTATATTTAACAGAGTAAAGGGAGTGCCCGAACATCGGGTTATCTCCACTAGTTGCGAATAGCCGCCACCAGTGAGTCAAACTTGGGCGGCTATATTTTTACTCTTTTTTATCTTTAAGATAAGAGAGCACTGCTACAACTGTAGTAATTATTGTGGCAACACAAGTTACCAGTGCAATAATACATTCACAAGTCATATGCAAGCCTCCCAAAAACAAATTTCGGTATAAACCGATTGAGTCCGGGAGATAACCGCCAGTTCAGGCACTTCTAAAAATCAGTGTATCACAAAGTTTTTGTTTTTGTATATATCTGTATAGTAAAAAATCTTTCTCCAAAAAAAAGCATAGAACTCTGCTTTATGCAGAGGGCTGTGCTTTTTTTTGTTTAAATAAGTTTTCTTGGAAAAAAAGAGGTTTTTATGAAAAAAACACAGATTGTTTGCCGGTTTTGCGGCGATGGTAATGGCATTTGCTCTTGTACTTGCAGGATGCCAGCAGCCTTCTTCTGGCGGTGACAGTGGTTCAGTTGCAGTTGACTGGTCAAAAGCCGCAGTAGGCTACATAGTTCTGACAGACGGAACTTTTGTAAGCCCTGACAATTTTAATACAGGCATGACAGCCGCCGCCGTAATCGTGCGTGCGAAAAGTGAATATAAACCTGCACTTGGCGTAGGCATACATCATAATAGAACTGGTCTTGCATGGTGTACAAATGATGCAAATGCTTATAATGTAAAAATAACTGACTTGCAGTCGGATAACTGCAAGGACGGAAGCGACGGCTGGGAAAAACTTAAGGCAGCCTGTGATGATGCAGGAAAAGGAAATGATGAGACGTTATACCCTGCCTGGAACTTCTGCAACACTTATGCTGCAACATACGGCTTGACAGGAGACCTTGCGGATGGCTGGTACTTACCGACAGTAGCAGAGTTAGAAACGATTGACTCCAAAAGATCTAAGATTAATGAAAGTCTTAAGACAGCCGGCGGAAACCAGTTTGAAAAGAGTTATTACTGGTCTTGTTGTCAGTCTTTTTCCGATAAATACGCATACGAACTGTATTTCGGCAATGGAAGTACGGGCGACAACAACAAGTACAACGACAATTATGTGTGTAGTGTTCGGGCTTTTAACTAGTGAGCGTAAGCGAACGGATTGAACGGAAGTGAAAAAACAGCGTGTCAAGGTCTTGAGCGAAGCGTGCCTTTACGCGCTAGTTATTTAAATATTTAACATTTTTTGAGCCGGCTTAAGACGGCTCAAAAAATGTTACGATGCATGGAGAAATATTTTCTTCTCTTTACCAATTCCCCTAAAACTTCATATTCCTCATTGTTTAAGTTGAAAAAAAACAAAAACAGATATATTATTTATTATTATGACATTTGAAGAGATTTTACCTGAGATTATTCCAAACCGAGAAGAAACTGTAAAAAGGTTTTCCGGGAATGTTGAGTTGCTTGAAAAATTTGTAAGAAAGTTTCCGCAATATGATACATGGCTCAAATTTAAACAGATTGCAGGAGATGACAACTGGGGCGAAATGGAAATGGTTGCCCATACATTAAAAGGGTATTCAGGCAATATCGGATTTCAGAGCCTTTATGAGTTGTGTACCGAAATCGTAAAATTGATTCGGGAAAAAAAGTTTGATGCTGCAAAAAAAATTATCCCGGAGGCAGTGTCGTGCGGAGAAAATATAGAAAAACATATAGCGCAGATTAGTTAAAAATATCAATTTGCATTTTTTATGATAAGGAGCATTGTGATGTCAGAGCAGAAGAAAAAGATTATAATTATTGACGACGTTGAATTGAACAGAACAATCCTTGGAGAAGCTTTTTCAAAACAGTATGATGTTCTTGAAGCAGAAGACGGTGAAGAAGGCTTAAAAAAAATTTATGCAAATGAAAATGATTTGGCTGCAGTTTTTCTTGACATCATCATGCCAGAAATGGACGGCTTTACAGTTCTGCAGGAACTTGAACGTAATGACATCATGCGCCATATTCCTGTTTTTATCATAACGACAGAAACTACAGATTATGTTGTTGAGCGCGCTTATGACTACGGTGTAATTGACGTAATTCAAAAACCGTTCAACTTGCTCATTATAGAGCGCCGCGTTGCCAACATCATCGAGCTTTTTGAAAACCGCGCACGTCTTGAAAAAGGCTGCACAGAAAAGTCAGAAAATCCTGCTCCTGCTGTACAGGAAAAAAAACAGAACGGCAAAGAAGAAATTTATAAACTTGCACTTGCAAAAATTTCAAAAATAATAAATCAGGTTGCAAAAGAGCAATGAAAGATTCATTTAAAGACTGCGCTTGCACACAAGAAAATCCAAACTGGAATAACTGTATTTCCCGTCAGTCTGCTTTGTATGAGCGCGGAAATGACATAAGGTCAGAATTTGAACGTGATTATACGCGCCTTTTGCATTGCCAGGCATACCGCCGTTTAAAACATAAGACACAAGTTTTTTTTGCACCTCATAATGACCATATCTGTACGCGCATGGAGCATGTTCAGCATGTAGCTTCTGTTGCATGTACAGTTGCAAAATACTTAGGACTTAATGTCCAGCTTACGCAGGCGATTGCAACAGGTCATGACATAGGACATGCGCCTTTTGGTCATCACGGCGAAGACTGTCTTAATGATTTGCTTTTGCAAAAAGAAGGTTTGAATGCACCAAAGAAATTTTGGCATGAGCGGAACAGTCTTTTTTTTGCTGATTACATTGAAACATTGCCAAACCCTGACGGAGTTCAGCAGAATCTTGATTTGACTTATGCCGTACGGGACGGGCTTGTCTGTCATTGTGGCGAAATTGACCAGCAGGGAATAAAACCAAGACCTGACAATCTTGATTTATATGCTATAAAACGTCCCGGTTTGATTCAGCCTTATACGTGGGAAGGCTGCGTAGTAAAAGTTGCAGATAAAATTGCGTATCTCGGGCGCGATATAGAAGATGCCCGTGCCTATCATATTCTTGATATGAGTGCTTACCGTGAGCTTCGCGAAATTGTCGGTTCAACACTCGGTTTTGAAGGCAAAGGAAAAAAAGCATTCCGCAGCGGAAAGGCTGTAAATACTACAGTTCTTATAAATGATTTGATTGTAGATATGTGCGAGCAGAGTTCGCCGGAAAAAGGACTTTGTTTTAGCGAAGAATATTTTAAATTTATAATTGCACTTAAACGATTCAGTTTTTCAAAAATTTACAAGCACTGGCGCTTGGTCGAATTTCAGCATTATGCAAAAATCGTAATCGAAACGATTTACCGCACTTTAATGCGTACTCAAGTGTATGCCGCAAACGGCAGGGTCAGCACCGCGCTCAGGCTTTTCCCAAAACTGTGTGTTGAATTTGAAAACTGGCTTGTAAAATATTCAAACTATGAACCGATGTTCCAGAAAGACAGAAAAAAGATTTACCGTTATGATACAAAATCTGTCTTTGACATTAGAAATGATGAGTCGTTTCAAAAATGTGTAATCGAGTTTATTTCTGGAATGACAGACCAGTACGCAATAGAAATTTACGAAGAGATAATTCAGTTTTAAAAATCGCTTTTTAAAAAAGAAAAAACGCCTGCAATAAGTTCAGCATGAAGTGTACGACGTGTAATGATATGTTATGTAATTGTGTTGACAGTCGTATGTAATGCCGTTGAAATAAAATTTTCTTTGGAGTAAGATATTTTTATGCAGCATGAAATCAGACATTTGAGTGAAGCGAATTTTAATAAAATCAAAAATGCAGTAAAAGATATTCTTGAAGCTTTGGGCGAAGACTGTTCTCATGGTGAAATTGCAAATACTCCGAATCGCGTTGCATTGATGTATGATGAAGTTTTTGCAGGAATGAGATATTCAAACAGGGAAATTGCAGAACTGTTCGGGCGCTGTTTTGAGATTCCTCAGACTACGGATATGGTCTGCATTACAGACATCGATGCGTTCAGTTATTGCGAACATCATCTTGCATTGATGTATAATATGAAAGTAAATGTTGCTTATATTCCAAAGAAAAAAATTATCGGGCTAAGTAAAATTCCGAGAATTGTCGATATGGTTTCAAAACGGCTTCAGCTTCAGGAAAAAATCGGAACTGACATTGCAGATATTTTGGAACTTGTCCTCGGTACAAAAAATATTATGGTCGTTATAAAAGGGGAGCACTCGTGCGTTACGACACGCGGAATAAGAAAGCCCGGCACTGTTACTACGACAATGTGTATTCGCGGTGAATTTAAAAAAAATGAAAGTCTTCGCAAGGAGTTTTTGAGTCAAGTCAAGTAGTTTTTTCTAGTGCAGATTGCATAATGCAGATTGAAACAAAAATTACAGGAGGAGTCTTGTATGAAAAAAACATTAAAGATTACCGGAATGATGTGCGCTCATTGTCAGCAACACGTAAAAGATGCGCTTGATAAAATTGAAGGCGTAAAAGCTAATGTTGATTACAAATCAGGAACAGCCGTTGTAAAACTTTCAGGCGATGTTTCTGACGACACTTTAAAAAATGCTGTCAAAGAACAGGGGTATGAAGTTATTGAAATATCCTAAGTCTTGTTATAAAATAACAGGACAATGATTTCTGAAGAATATTACTTTGAAATTTCAAAACGCTTCGGGGCAATAAAACGCGCCAGAGGAACTTTTTTCTATACAGAGAAAGGTATACGACTTACTGACTTGTATCTTGAAAACGGACGTGCTGTTTTGGGCTGGGGAAACGACAACGGAACAAACGGTACTTCTGCATTTTTAAAAATAAAAAACAACATAAACCGCGGTTTGACAGGTTCATTTGAAACTGATTTTTCAAGACAGCTTGATAAAGCCGTTTCTGACTTGCTCAACGCAGACTGCAAGGCGTTTGTATTTTTTGATAAAGAAAAACTGCAGAAAGCGGCATTGTCTGTTTCTGAAAAACTAGTGACTTACATTCCATGGAGAAATTGTGTCTGTGATGACAAAACTGTTTCTGATTTTGAATGTGTCTGTATTGTTCCGCCTCTGCCATGGACAGAAAATATTTATATTCTTGCAGTAAAACGTGATGTTACTCCTCTCTTTGTTTCTGAAAAAATTTCAGGCGCTTTAAAATCTGGTATTGCACGTTCGATATACGATTTGATTGCTGAGCTTCCGAAACGGCAGGAGAAACACTGGTTTTTATATGACAATGTTCTTCAAGATTATTTTGTCAGGAAAGGGCCTTATCTGTATTCAAAAATAAATGAGGCTGATTACGATGATTTTGTACGTCATTGTCTTGATTGCAATCTTGCTGTAAGCCCGGCTTTTGACATTCCTTCGATTGTACCTTATGGGGCGGATAAAGGTGTCTTTAGCCTGCTTAAAAATAATCCATGGAAAAAAGGGTTGTGATTTATGAATTACGGACAGATTGTTATTTTTGGGGCAAAATTAGTGTTTGGAGGAATTGCGGCTTTTCTTGCAATTTTGCTGTGGTCAAAAACGCGGCGTGCAGGCTGGCTTTGTCTTAGTTCAAGTGTTTTAATTTCTTATGCCGGCATTATTTACGAGATGATGGTTGATATGGGAATCCTTTCTGCAGGAAATTTTTTTGTTTACGGAATTCCTGTTTTGAGACTGTGCTTTGCAGTTGTTCCTGCTCTCTTTTTGATAACGGCGCTTATATTGATAATAAAAGAACTGTCTTAACAGCTTAAATTAAAATATATTTATGGAGATGAGAAAAATGGGATTAAAAGTTTTCTTTTTCGCGTTTACGTTGTGTACTGTTGGCGGAGCACTTACACTGCGCTGGCTTGCACTTGATTTTTTGTATTCTGCAATGGACACGTTTGTTTCGGGAATTGGGAGTACGCTTGTTTCTTCTGTAGTTCTTGCTGTCGGATTTTCTTGTGTTCTCTGGCACTGGCTAAAGAAAATTGAAAAAATTGGTGAGAAGGTAAAGGCGTCAGGAGAGGTTACGGAAGAAGAAAGAAAAATTGTTTTGTCAGCTTACAGAAAGGCTTTGACTTTTATTATTTTTGAGAACGCCTGCGGATTTATTATCGGTCAGCTTATCTGTATGATTGTAGATTTTAAAGCTGGTGTTTTTCCTTATGAGTTTTCAAGAGCATTTATCATTATGATTCAGGCGACTCTTGTCGGTATAATTGCTGCAATGTACGAAAGCTACTATCTTGATACAAAACTTGCCGCTTACCGTGATTTGCTTGAATTAAGGTCAATAAAAGCATTCTCTGGAAAAACTCATACGATTTCAAGACGTATTTTAGTTATCTGTGTTGTAACTCTGCTTTTTATGGGACTGAACAGTTTTTCATGTGCTTATTCGATTCTTCACGGTGACAATATGATAGAAGGTCAGAATCTGATGTCAGAATATTTTGCGCGCGGAATCCGGTGTATTATTTTGATTTCTGCTGAATGTGTCGGACTGATTATGATTGTATTAAAAGAAATGCGCAACAGGCTTTCTAATACTGCCGAGCTCGTTACGAACCTTGCAGAGTCAGGCGACATTTCAAAGAGAATTAATATTTCGATGAATGATGATATTGCAGTCGTAATCAGCAGTTTGAATTTCTTTCTTGATAAACTTGAAGCAATCGTAATGAATCTTTCGACTGACAGTTCGGCAGTTTCTGATGTTGCGATGATTCTTGAAGAATCTGCTTCAAAATCTGTCGAGGCTCTCAGAGTTGTAAAAGATGCCGTAAACTTTATTGATTCACAAGACAAACATACAAACGAACAGATTAAAAAAGCCTACAACGATTTGCAGAGCGTAAAAGACAATGCGGCAAGTGTCGTTCAGCATATACAAAAACAGACAGAAGCCGTAACAGAAACGTCAGATGCTGTCACTGCAATGAATGCAAGCATTGATAATGTTGTAAGCATTTCCAGAATGGCTACGGAAGTTTCTTCAAATTTGAAATCGACAAGTTCGTCAGGTTCGCTTGCAATTCAAAAAGCAATTCAGGCTATCGAGCAGATTCAGGCGGCATCATCTCAGATTCAGGATATAATCAAAATGATTCAGAAGATTGCAAGTCAGACAAATCTTTTGTCAATGAATGCATCAATTGAAGCAGCTCATGCAGGAGCTTACGGAACAGGTTTTGCTGTCGTTGCAAATGAAGTCAGAAGTCTTGCAAATACTTCTGCAAAAAATGCAAAGACAATAAAAGACCACATGCAGGACATGACAGACAAAATTGAAAACGGAGTCGAACTTATCAAAGAAGCCGGTCGGGCTTTTTCTGAAATTGACTCTGGCGTTGAAGAATCTGCTTCCATTGTTGCGCAGATTCGCGAAGCAGCAGAACAGCAGAAAGCTGGTGCGGCAGATACAATGCAGGCAACAGATGCAGTTGTAAATGCGATTTCAAATATTTCTGCTATTGCAAAAGAACAGAGCGAGCACGCACAGAATGTTTTTGATGTTATGCTCAACATTGTAAATTCTTCTCAAGAAATTTCCAATGCGCTTGCAAAGACTTCTGAATCTGTTGAAAACGTAAACGTGTCTTTGACTGACGTAGAAGACTGTTCGCGCATTAATAAAATTTCTGTCCAAAGCATGAATGACCATATAAGCTTGTTCAAACTCGCACAAAAATAGGAAAGTTAAAATTTATTTTTAGAAACTTTATTTTGAATGTTGAACAAAAACTTGTTTTTCTTTAATATAGAGAAAGTCCTGTTTTATAACAAAGACAAAATGATCCATTAGCTCAGCTGGATAGAGCGGCCGCCTCCTAAGCGGCAGGTAGTGCGTTCGAATCGCATATGGGTCAAAAAAGGCTGCCTTTAAAAATGAAGTGCAGTCTTTTTTTTATGCTTTTAAAATTTCAGGAAATTTATATACATCGTCAACGCCGTCTACAAGAATTCCGCCCATTCCGATTTCAAGTGCAAGGCTTAAGTCAATGTCAAACCTGTCGCCGACACTAAGACATTCTTCAACGCCGGCATTTGTTTTTTTTGCAGCGAGCATTAAAGGTTCAAGTGACGGCTTTGATTTGTATGTTGTGTCAAGTCCGATTATGTCAGGAATGAGTTTTTCAATTCCGATTGCCGCAAGAGTTTTGTAAGCCGGCAGAACAGGATTATTTGTAACGCAAATCAGCGAGTACTTTTCTTTTAGTTGTGTTAAAACAGAAATTAGTTTTTCGTCTTTTTTTAAAAAGAGTGCCGGCTCCAAAAGCGTTTTGCGCCAGTTTATGCTTTCTTCGATTGATACTCCAAAGTGAACGAGTGTATTACCGAGACTGATTTTTTTGCCGTTATGTGTTCGTGTATATTCACTTCTAAAATCTTCAATCATCTTGCGGATATTTTCTGGTGTAGTGTTTTTTATTTTTGCAAAATGGCGCAATTGAATGTCGACTTGTTCTGTCGCGTAAGCTTCGTTTGTATACAAAGTTGAGTCAATGTCAAAAATTATTGTTTTTAAATTGTTTGGAATTTTGTAAATCTTCATTTTTGTAATAATCCTTAAATTTTAAAAAATCATTTACCCGGAAAAAACGTTTTCTCTGGAATGACAATTTTATTTGCCGCTTCTTGAATTGAACTAGAAAGACCAAGGCCGTATAACGCAAGCGCAGCATCTCCGATAAGTTCACTGTCGGGCACTCTTGTAACACAGAATTTGTAATCTGCAACATCAGCTTTAAATTGAAGCCATCTGTCATTTTTTGCCTGCCCACCAGTCACTGTTATTACGTCACTTATTGGTAGCCCTTTTTCGTCTGCAAGGCTTTTTAAAATCTGAATCCCGTCTTTTACTGAATGGGCAAGTTCATTTATAGTTTTAAATCCTTCTGATGTTTTATTTTCAAAACAATGCTGAATGTAGTTTTCGTAAGAAACTTCTTTGCCATATTCAAATTCAAAATTTTTTTTGCAATCAACAAATTTTCTGCCGCTTGACTGCATTAAAACCGCCACGTTCCACAAACCAGAAATTACGCTTGGAAGTGTCCTTACACCGTTTTTAAAAACCGGAACGTCAACGCAAAGATTTATTCCCTCGCTTGAACCTGCACAGTCATACAGCTTTCCTTTTGACAGCGAGTTTGTGCCAATCATCGCAGCTATAAAATCCGGACCTCCTGCAATGACTGGGATTTCTTTTTTTATGCTGAACTTATCGCACGCCTCTTTTGTAAGTGTTCCGCAGTTAAATCCCGGATTGACAAATTTTCCAAAAAATGCAGGTCTGGCATTAATTGCAAGGAGCGCTTTTTCGTTCCAATAAGCACTTTCGTAGCGGGCTTCTGGTAAAACAGTAATTTGAGTTTTGCATAACGTCCAGATTAGAAATTCGGGACCAGAAAAAATTTTCTGACTTTCAAATTTTTGTGGAAACAAATTTGCAAACGCTTTTATTCGTGGCAAAAAAAGCGAGGAAGAAAATTCTTTAGGAATTTTGATTTCAAAATCAAGTTGTTCGTTCCATAAAAGAGTTGTGCCGTCTTCAGAAACAATTGTCGGACCATTGCCAGAAATGCAGATTGCATCACAGTCAAGTGAGTTTTCGTTAAGACCCCTTTTAATTTCTGCAACAGCTTTTTTTAATGCTTTTGACCATTCATCAGAAATTTTAAATTTTTCTGTATGTTCAAAATTTATTCTTGAAAAGGACAGCACTTGTCCAGTTTCTGAAACAAGTGCTACTTTTAGAGATGTTGTTCCAATGTCTGCACAAAGGAATTTATACTTCGTCATCTTCTGGAGTTATATCGTGTTTAACAAGTTTTTCAATAATGTTGCGGTTGTCAAGCAAATCACTTAATGACTGGTTATGATGAACACGAGTAATAACGTTTGCAAAAAGTCCTGAAACATTTGTGCTGATATACCATTCTTTTGTTAAAAGTTCTTCGTGGTAAACGGCATTAGTTCCGATGATTCTGTAGAATAAGCCCTGTTTGTAAGCTTCGTCAAAAAGTTCGATAGCATTTCCTGTAAAGAAAGGAAGGCTTATTGCACAGATTACTTTTGTAGCGCCCTGTTCTTTTAAGAATGACATTGCTTTTAATAAAGTTCCGCCTGTACCAAGCATATCATCTGCAAGGAAGGCAACTTTTCCGCGAACATCCCCTAAAAGTTTTATGGCTTTTATATTTGTTGAGTGAGCATCCTGAGTTACAATAGAATAATCTCGCTCTTTATAAATCATTGCAAGAGGAAGTTTTAGTCCTGATGCATAAAATTTATTTCTGTCAATTGCACCTGTATCAGGTGAAACTACGACTAAATCTTCTGTCTGACCTGTAAGGTCAACGATTTTTGTAAGTTCCCTGATAATCTGATAACTTGCATGAAGGTTTTCCAGAGCAATTGAGTTAAATGCATTTACAATTTCGCGCGAGTGAATGTCAAGAGTAATGATTCTTGAAACGCCCATCATTTCGTAAATATGACCGAGCATGCTTGCAGTAAGACCTTCGCGGCCTTTTTTCTTGTGCTGGCGGCTGTAAGGATAAACTGGAAGAACGAGAGTAATGCTTGCGGCTCCTGCCTGTCGCACGGCATCGATTGTAACGAGCAGTGACATTACGTGGTCATTTACAGACAGTGCAAGTTTGTTCTTTCCGTCGTTTAAAGAAAGGACTTCATGATTTTCTACATCTTGAAAAATAAAAACTTCTTTTCCTCTGATACATTCGAGAAGTTCTGTTTTAAATTCTCCGTTCATGAAGTAAGTAAACCTTGCATTTACTTTGAATACTGGCGGGCGGTATTTATCTGTTGCACCGCGCATTGCAACATCAGAAGTGTTAATATCACTTCCAAAATTAATCTGCTTGATTAATTCATTTTTATCAAGCCCATAGCGTTTTGAAATTACATCGTTTTTGAGTGTAAAACGGTGTTTGTACATGTGGCGAAGATGCGTGATGACTTCATCAGCAAATGCTTCTCCACCCGGACAGGCAACGATTGCCAAATTGGTTGGTTCAGAATACGGCATTATTCTTACCCCTTTTTATAAGAGCTGTAACAGACAAAATAAGGCATCACATTGCCTGCTACATGCTGCAGCCATGCTAATTCCTAAAGCAACTGAACTGCAGTCGTTGTATTCTAGCATTAAATATGGTTGACGGTCAATAAAAATACAAAAAAGACACTAAGTATAGCGTGAATATTGAAAATATTTTTGATATATGTTTAAATGAAGATAATATCTTTAATTGGAGATGAAAAAAATGAAAAAGTTTTTATCAGTTGGAATCCTGTCTTTTGCAGTATTGTCATTCGTTTTGACAGGCTGTGGAAATGGAAAAAAAGATTCCTCTCAAAGTGCAGAAACTCAAGGCGCAGAAGTCCTTGAAAATTCTGAAAAAGCAGAATCTGTAGATGAACCTGAATTTTGGGGCAATGCGGTTTCGATTTATTCTCAGGCAGGAGTATATGTAAAAGATTCTGAAAAAGACGGAAAACTTCGCTGGGTTGGTGCTTTGGTAAAAGGTCAGGAAGTTTTGTGCGTAAAAACAGTTTCTGATGACGGTTCAGAAAAGGCAAAGATTTTTCCGTTGAATTTTGTAAATGACAAAGACGGCGCAAAACCTGCAGATATGGCAAAAATTCAAATTGACGGAAGTAAAGAAGAATTTTATGTTGTTGCTTCAAATCTTGTTATTAACGCATTTCCTTATGTAGTAACAGGAGACCTTGAAAAAGGTGACTTTGATACATTTATTTTTTCAGATGAAGACTTTTCTAAAATTACATCAAAGAAAATTCCTTTAGGAACGATTGCTGCTGTTAATGAGTCTTCTGAAAAAGAAAGTGATTTTTTGGAGGCAACATTTTATATTCCTGACGGTGAGTTTAAAGGACTTTATAGAAATAAATACGTGCAGAAATCTTGCCTTACAAATGCCGAGCCTTATCTTTTTGCAGCAATGGCTGCGGACAGAATAAAAAATACAAAGGACATTTCTGAGGCAGCATGTATAGAGGTTGCTCTTGAAGTTCATAAAGAATTGATATCTATCGATGACAATCCTCATTTGGATGAATATACATCTCATTTTATTAAAGAAATCGGATTGTTTGAGTTTTTAGAATCGAACAAATAATGGAGAGAAAAATGAAAAAAACATTAATTTATGCAGTATTACTGGCAATCTTTTATTCTTTTGCCAGCGCAGATGTATACACGCTTTATGATCCGTCGTATTTATATACTCAGGACGATGAAGGCAATTTAAAATGGCTTGCAACTATTGATGCAGGAACAAAATTTGATGAAACAAAGGATTTTATTGTACCGGAAAAAATTAACGGCAAAGAAAATTCAAATAATCTGCAATATGTAAGTGTTGATTACAAAGGAAAAAAAGCATGGATTCTAAAAAGCGGACTGATAGAAGATTCTGATAAAGTTTCGCTTTCTTCTATTGGAGTAATTACAGATGAGGCTGCTGTTTATACATGGGGAAACAAAGCTGCTGTTGAAAAATTTACGCTGCCTGCAGGAACTGTCGTAGCCGTAGCAAATGGCGATTCTTATGAAGTTGACGGCAGTCTTGCAGAAATTTATTTTTATGACAATCAGGTATTCTGGAAAATCAGAAAGGCTTATGTTTTAAAAAGTAAAGTTTCATCTGTTGAATCTGACTATGATGCTGTAATTCTTGCAAAGACTGCGCTTTCAAAAGATGTGCAAAAAGAAAAAGAGGTTATTGTAAAACTTCTTTCGCTTGCACAGGAACGTGCCGACAGTACAGGTATCGTTCAGTTTGTAGAAGAGGCAGTTCAGAAAATCGAAGAAAAAGAAATGCAGTATTCCAGTGAGGAAAATTCTGCAGAATAAAAGATGTTTTTAGCATACTTTCAGGATGAATAAATGAAATTGACCATTATGGGTTCCGGAACAAGTCATGGCGTTCCTGTTATAGGATGCGATTGTTCTGTCTGTACATCAAATGATTTTCGTGATAAAAGATACCGTGCGAGTGCTTTTGTAACTGACGGAATGGCTAACGTTGTAATTGATGTAGGGCCTGAGTTTAGGCTGCAGGCTATAAGGCAGAAAATAAAGTCGCTTGATGCAGTTCTGCTTACCCATGGTCATGCTGATCATCTGCACGGATTGGATGATATAAGGATGTTTTCCAGTACAAAGCAGGGAAATGTCTGGCATAAACAAACGACTGTTTTTGATATTATTTTTCACCGTCATGGAGAGGGCTTGAAAGTCTTTGCAGACAAAACGGCAAAAAAAGCTGTTTTTACGCATTTTGATTATATTTTTAAGAAAACGCAGAAAGGCGGCGGAAAACCAAGGGTTGATTTATGGGGAACTGAAGAATTTTCAGAAAAAAATCCTATTAAAATCGGAACGATGTCTGTAATTCCTGTCCCGATGAAGCACGGAAAAATAGAATCAACGGGATATCTTTTTTTGCAAAAGCAGACTGATAATTCCGTTCATTCAATTGCGTATTTGACAGACTTGAGTTTTATAAGCGAAAAATCGATTGAAATTATAAACAGGAATAAAGGAATGCTTGACCATCTTATAATTGATGGACTTCGTATAAAACATCATTCTACGCATTTTAATTTTGACGAAGCGATGGAATGCAGTCAGAAAATTGAACCACGTCATACCTGGTTCATTCACATGACGCACGATTTGAGCCACGTGGGAATTCAAAAATACATCGACGAAAATTTACACCGCTTTCCTGTTCTTGAACGAATCGTAAAGGACGGCGGTTCTGTCAGTCCGTGTTATGATACATTGGAAATGTATGCAGGTTCTTCGTTAAGTTCTACTTGACAAGACTTTTATATTTTTATATATTGTACGAACTCACGTTGTATATTAAGTAAGGTAGGTGAAATATATGTCTAGAACTTGTGATGTTTGCGGAAAATCTCCGATGTACGGAAATAAAGTCAGCAAGACTTATAATCATACTCATCGCACATGGCGACCAAATTTGCTTAAAGTAAAAACAGAAATCGGCGGAACAACTCGTACGATTAACTGCTGTACACGCTGTCTTCGCAGTGGATTTGTAGAAAAGAAAGTAAGAGTTCCAAAAGAAACTCCTGTTGCTGCAAACTAAATTAGTTATTTTGTTTTTACAGTTAAAAACCTGTCCCTGATTTAGGACAGGTTTTTTTTATGCTTTATTTTCCATACGTCTTTTCGATTTCGAGAATCTGGTCGCGGATGATTGCTGCCTGTTCGTATTCCATATTGTCGGCAAATGTTTCCATTTCTTTTCGTAATGCGGCAAGCAGTTTTTTTCGTTGTGCAGGAACAAAAAGATTTGCACTTTTTTTGAGAGCTGCAAGTTCTATTTCGATTTCTTCCTGCGCATCTTTTTGCTGGCGTTCGAGGATATCTTCGACTGCTTTTTTGACAGTTTTTGGTGTTATGCCGTGTTCTTTGTTGTACTCCTGCTGAATTTGCCGACGGCGTTCTGTTTCTGAAATCGCTTCTTCCATCGCCTCGCTTTTTCTGTCTGCATACATTACGACTTTACCGTCAGCGTTTCGCGCCGCGCGTCCTATAATCTGAATAAGGCTTGTTGCAGAACGTAAAAATCCTATTTTATCAGCGTCAAGCAGAGCAATAAACGAAACTTCTGGCAAGTCGATTCCTTCGCGCAAAAGGTTGATTCCGATTAAAACATCGATTTCTCCGGAACGCAGGCTTTTTAGGATTTCGACTCGTTCAAATGTATCGATTTCTGAGTGAATGTATTTTACTTTGAGATTAAGGCCTAATAGATATTCAGCTAAATCTTCTGCCATTTTTTTTGTTAAGGTCAAAATCAGGCTGCGTTCGTTTTTTTCAATTCTTGCCTGAACTTCTTTGTAAATGTCCTGCATCTGGCCTTCGCTCGGGCGGACTTCGACAATAGGGTCTAAAAGTCCTGTCGGGCGGATTAACTGTTCAACTACCTGCGAGCTTTGTTCGATTTCTTCTTTGCGCGGAGTTGCCGTTACGTAAATTACCTGATTCAGTTTTTTTTCAAATTCAGCAAACTTTAACGGTCTGTTGTCAAGCGCACTTGGAAGGCGGAACCCGAAGTCAATGAGATTTTGCTTGCGGCTTCTGTCGCCTTCGTACATTGCGCCAATCTGCGGAACTGAAACGTGCGCTTCGTCAATCATACATAAAAAGTCATCGGGAAAATAATGAAGAAGAGTTGCAGGCGGCTGTCCCGGAGCGCGACCGGAAATAGGCCCTGAGTAATTTTCAATGCCGGAGCAGTAACCCATTTCTTTCATCATTTCTATGTCGTAAGTCGTTCTTGTTTTTAAACGTTCGGCTTCGAGGATTTTTCCCTGTGCGCGCAATTGTTCGACGCGTTCAATCATTTCTTTGTTTATTCGCTCTGTAGCAGACAACAGCAACTCGTGCGGAACAACGAAGTGTTTTGCAGGATAGATGACTGTTTCTTCGAGTTCTTCGACTGTTTCTCCTGTGATTACATTGAATCTACGTATGCGACAGACTTCGTCCCAGTCAAGTTCGATTTTGTAGGCTTCGTCAGTTTCCATATACGCAGGATAAATGTCGATGACGTCGCCTTTTATGCGGAAGTTGCCGCGGTCCAAAACCATGTCGTTTCTTGTGTATTGGAGTGACGTAAGTTTTTTTGAAAGTTCAGGAATGTCGAGTTTTTCGCCTTTGTCTATATGTATGCGCATTTCTTTGTAGAGGTCAGGCATTCCAAGTCCGTAAATGCATGAAACTGTTGCAATTACAATTACATCGCGTCGTTCCATAAGTGAGTATGTTGCACTTAGGCGGAGACGATCAATTTCGTCATTTATGGATGCGTCTTTTTCGATGTATAAATCGCGCGCAGGAACATAGGCTTCCGGCTGATAATAGTCGTAATACGAAACAAAGTATTCAACTGCGTTTTCTGGAAAGAATGTCTTGAACTCTTTGTAAAGCTGTGCTGACAGTGTTTTGTTGTGGCTTATAATCAGTGTAGGACGCTGAACTTTTTCGATGATTTTTGCCATTGTAAAAGTTTTTCCACTTCCTGTAACGCCTTTTAAAGTCTGATATCTGTCACCGCGTAAAAAACCCTGTGCCAGTTTTTCTATTGCCTGCGGCTGATCGCCTGACGGCTCAAATTCTGAGTGAACTATAAATTTTTTCATTATGAATATTATAGATAAATTATGATTTGTTGTGAATTGGTGTTTTAGGGAAAATAGCAAAAAGATTGTTTATGACTATATTTCAAAAAATGTTTATAATGAACTTATGAAAAAGTATGATGAACTTTCAAGATGGCTTGAAACAAAAGACTAAATCTTGAAACGCGTGAAAATCAAGCGATTAAAAATAACATCATCTGTAATTAGTCTTCCACAACACTCATATAACTCTGAATGAGCCGTATGAATGTTGTGGATATCTTTATAATAAAGACATCTCTTTTCTTTATTTCTCTGAGACAAGTTTTATTTTAATGTCTATATCGTGTTTCCCGCGGTGAACTGTTACTGTTACTGTTTCTGCGGGGCGCTTGTTTTCAAGGAGAGAAAAATAGTCTGCAAGGGTTCGTACTTTTTCGCCGTTGATTGCAGTTATTATGTCGCCTCCAAGGTAAATCGTGCGCGGATTTCTTGCGCCGTATCTTACAGCCTGTGTGCCGCCGAGAATACCGGCTTTGTCTGCATTTCCGTTTGAAACTACTTTTGAAACAAGAACACCTGTGTTTACGTCAAGCCGTGCGTAGTTTGCAATGGCATTGTTTATCTGTACGAGTTCAGCTTGAATGATACCTCGCTGAACTGTGCCGTATTGCAGTAAATCATTTACAACGCGCTGTGCTGTAGAAGCAGGAACTGCAAAACCGACTCCGGCATTGTTTCCGCTTGAAGAATAAATCATTGTGTTTATTCCAATCATTTTTCCTGTCGTGTCTAAAAGAGGTCCGCCGGAGTTGCCTGGGTTAATTGCAGTGTCAGTCTGAATCATGTCGCGAATGATTGTGTTGTTTGAATTCTGAATCGGGCGTCCGAGACCAGAAACGATGCCAGTCGTCATTGTTCGCTCAAGACCAAAGGGATTCCCGATTGCAATTACTTTTTGTCCGACTTTTAAACCTTCAGAATCGCCGAATGCAATTGTTTTTAAAACTGTTCCTGCAGGCGGCGTGAATTTTAAAACTGCGATGTCGCTTGCAGTGTCAGAGCCGATGACAGTTCCTTCGTATTGTGTTCCGTCAGAAAGCGAAATATAAATTTTTGATGCCCCGGAAATTACGTGGACATTTGTTACGACGTAGCCTCTCGGGTCAATGATTGAGCCAGAGCCAGAGCCGCCGCTTTCTACGACAGGTTCAAGAAACCAGTTTACGCCTACGACCTGCGTGTTTATGTTTACTACAGCTTCATTGCATTTTTCGTAAACGTTGATGTTCTGCATTTCATCTGCCGTATATTTTGAAACAGGATTTGTTACGGGAATTGAAGGTATGTCTGATGCTTCGTTTGTTTTTAAACTGTTTTCTGTGCCTGATTCAGTTTGAACTGAAAAAATTGCTTTTTCCTGATTTTTGCTGTTTTTTGCATTGAATATTTTTGTACAGATTATTGCTGTTGCAGTTAAAGTAATTAAGGATGAAATTATTATTGAAGTTACGATGTGATGTTTTGAATAAAGTTTCATAGTTCGTATTTTAAGACTTTTAATGGGGATTGGCAAGCGAGCGCCAGTGAATTCCATTTTTCCGTCTGTCTGGTCGGGCAGGGCTAGTTTGTGTGTGGAATGTAGTAGTTTTGATATTCGCTTGACTTAATTTCTATCATATATGTTTTAACGACAGTCTGTTCAGAAAACTGTGTGAACTCTACGGAAAGTGTGTAGTAGCCTGGAATTATTCCTTTGATTTCGATTGGAGTTTTGCCCTGATAAATCTGGTTTAAATAAATGTTTGCTTTCGGAATTTCTGTTTTAATGAAAACGGCAGTTTCAAGTTCTCCGATTTCAGAAACGCTTTCGGGTAAAAACAAATCATTCTGCGTAACAGTTATTTTTGAACTTTCTTCCAGACTCTGAATGTCCTGCATAACGGAAAATTCATTTGACTGACAGGAGAGAAAAAGAAGTAATCCGCAAAATGCAAAATACTTGATAATTCTTTTCATATTTAATCTTCCTTTTTTTTGATTTTAACATAAAGATTTTTTTTTTGCATTAATTTTATTTTTCAGTGCGCTAACGGTCAGTGTACTACTTGAAAAAAAATCAGTTTTATTTTTACAATTAAATTTATGAGAACTTATATAAACAATTCATGGCAATATACAGAAAAATTTGACAAACAAATTTTGTCATCAAAAAAGACAGATATAAAACTCAAACTTGCACAGGTAGATATTCCGCATACAGTTGCAGAAACTCCGCTCAATTATTTTGACGAATCTATTTATCAGAAAGTCAGCGGCTACAGAAAAACTTTTAAAACGATGGCTTCGTGGAAGAACAGGCGTGTATTCATTACTTTTGAAGGAGCTGCACATGAAGCAACAGTTTATTTAAATGGAAAACTTCTCGGAACTCACAGCTGCGGTTATACGGCGTTCACTTTTGAGATGACAGATTTTCTTTTGCCTGCTGGTAAAGAAAATGTCCTTGCCGTAAAACTTGATTCAAGGGAAACGCTTGACGTTCCGCCTTTTGGCTTTGTGATTGACTATATGACTTACGGTGGAATTTACCGCGATGTTTATATTGAAGATAAAAGTGATGTTTTCATTGACGATATTTTTGTAACTACAAAAGAAAAGTTCTGCAATCTTGAAATTTCTCTTAACAAAAAACTTCCTGCAGGAACTGTCTTCAATTTTAAAATTTCGCGCTGGAGTAAAAGCGACGCAAAAAAAGTTTCGTCAGATAAACAGGTCGAGTTTAAAGCTGAACTTGAAAGCGAATCTTCTTTGTTAAAAAAATCAATCGAAGTTAAAAACGCAGAACTCTGGTCACCTGAAAATCCTGCATTGTATACAGTGACTGTCAGCCTTGACACAAAATCAAAAATTACTTCAGACGAAAAAACTGTCCGCTTTGGATTCCGCGACATCGTAATGAATCAGGACGGATTTTTCCTTAACGGAAAAAAATATAAAATCCGCGGTCTTGACAGGCATCAGTCTTATGCTTATTGCGGTTATGCAGTTCCAGAAAGCGTTCAGCGTTTTGATGCAGAGGTCTTAAAAAACGAACTTTGTCTTAATGCTGTCAGGACTTCTCATTATCCGCAGAGTCAGCATTTTATCGATGCTTGCGATGAACTCGGACTTCTTGTCTTTACAGAAATTCCTGGCTGGCAGCATATCGGAAAAAGTGCTGAATGGCGAAATCAGGCTGTTCAAAATACAAAAGACATGGTTTTGCAGTACCGCAATCATCCGTCTGTTTTTCTCTGGGGTGTCCGCATAAATGAGTCATGTGATGATGACGAGCTTTATACTGCAACAAATGCTGCTGCTCATGAACTTGATTTTTCAAGACCTACAGGCGGTGTGCGCTGTATCAAAAAAAGTCACTTGCTTGAAGATGTTTATACTTACAATGATTTTGTTCATTCTGGTGACAATAAAGGATGCGAAGATAAACAGAATGTTACTCCAGATATGAAAAAGTCATATCTGATAAGTGAATATTGCGGACACATGTTCCCGACAAAAATTTATGATGACGAAATACACAGGGCAAGTCATGCAATCCGTCATGCAAAAGTTTTAAATGACGTTGCAGAAAAAGATGATATTGCAGGGTCTTTTGGCTGGTGTGCTTTTGATTACAATACTCATCAGGATTTTGGAAGCGGTGACAGAATCTGCTACCACGGTGTAATGGATATGTACAGAAATCCAAAACTTGCTTCAAGCGTTTACAAAAGCCAGGGAGATGCAGAGCCTGTTCTTGAAGTAAGCACTTCTATGGACGTAGGCGAACATCCTGCATGCGTGCGTGGAAAAAACTGGATTTTTACAAATGCCGATAGTGTAAAAATGTATTACAACGATATTTTTATTACGGAGTTTTTCCCGGAAAATTCTCCGTTTAAAAACCTTTCTCATCCGCCGCTTTTGATTGACGATTTTGTCGGCAACCGTTTTGTCGAAGAAGAAGGTCTAAGCGAATCTGTAAGCCGCGATGCAAAAAAAATCGTAAACTTTGTTGCGATGAACGGACAAGTAGAATTTCCAAAAGAATATTTTGCTGTTCGCCTTAGGCTCTTTTTCAAAGGTTATAATGCAGACAAAATCAGAAAACTGTATGACAAATATGTCGGAAACTGGGGCGGTGCGGCATCTGTCTATAAATTTGAAGCAGTTAAAAACGGAAAAGTCGTTAAGACAGTTTCCAAAGGACCTGTAAAAGAGCTTTCGCTTGAAGCAGTCTGTTCAACTGACGAACTTAAAATCGAAAACAGCTGGGATGCAAGTGTAATCCGCCTTGCTGTAAAAGACCAATACGGCAATGTCGTTCCGTATTATATGGAAAGCGTTTCCCTTTCTGCATCCGGCGCAATTGAACTTATTGGGCCTGACGTAACTTCTTTCAGAGGCGGATATGCAGGAACATTTGTAAGGACGACTGGCAAAAAAGGAAAAGGGCAGTTGACTGTTCAGACTGGAAATTTGAGTAAAAAACTCTTCTTTACAGTGAAATAAATATAATGATATAATATATATCTGTAATTCAAAGTTAAAGCGAATTATAAAACTTAAGTTTTACATACGGAAGGTGTTTTATTTATGGAAGAGAAGGTGCAGAAAAAAACTAAATTGCAAAAAAAAGTAAAGATGTATTATACTTTTCTTTTTGTAGTGCCGATTATAAATTCTATTTTGTGTATCGAGTATTTTAATGTACTTACTTTGCAGGAAATTATAAAGGCGTATTTTCAGCCTGTTCAGCTTATTGCTACCTGTGCATTGATTTTGGGTATTGAAATTTTCTACAGGAGATATGCAAAAAGAATTTCAAAATATGATGGGTCAGAAGAATCAATCAAAAAAACAAATAGAGATGCAAAGAATTTTGAAATGCGTACGATGATTTTTGCACTTCTTAACGGTCCTGTCGTTGCATTTATTACGATGTTTGCATGTAAAGTTGCTGATATTGAATGTGAAATGACTCCTGTTTTTTTAATTTGCATTGCATCAGTATTTTTGTTTTCACTGTTTTTTTATATCTGTTTTATGCAGAACTTTGAAAAAAGCCTTTCCCATATTCCATACAGAAAAGAGTTTGAATCTATGTCGCTTGCAACGCGCAGTATTTTAGTAACTTTTTTTGGCTGCGGAGGACTTGTGTGTCTTGTTTCTGCTCCTGTATTTGTTCCGCAGATGCATGAACTTCCGTCTTATCAGATTTTTCTTGAGTATATGCTTCCTGCTGCAATAATCGGAATCGTAATTACAATTCTTGATTCTTACAGGCAGATGAGGGGAACTTCGATGCGCGTTTCTCAGATTGCAGAGTTTACAAAGGGAATCGTTGACAAAGATTATACGATGCAGCCTTTGCCTGTAGTCAGTCGTGATGAGTTTGGGCTTTTGATAAATGACTTGAATAGTTTTTATGAATCGACTCATAGTCTGTTAAAAATTATTGATGCATCTGTAGATAATTCAATTAACAATGCAAACGGACTTGCTTCTAATATGACAGAAACTGCTTCTGCAATTAATCAGATTGTCGGAAACATCAACAGCATTAAGGAACAGTGCATTAACCAGTCTGCCGGCGTTGAAGAATCTGCTTCTACGATTAACAGTATGATAGAAAGAATTGACCATTTGAACGAGAGTGTAGGCGTTCAGATAAATTGTGTTTCAAATTCTTCAAGTGCGATTGAACAGATGGTTGCAAACATCAGAAGCGTAACTCAGATTCTTGAAAAGAACTCTGTTTCTGTATCTTCTCTTGCAGAAGAATCAGAAACAGGACGTTCAAAAATTAATCAGTCTGTTGATTTGGCAGATACTGTAATTACTCAGTCTGCAGGACTTCTCGAAGCAAGTACGATTATCCAGAGTATCGCAGAACAGACAAACCTTCTTGCAATGAATGCTGCAATCGAAGCTGCCCACGCAGGAGAAGCCGGAAAAGGTTTTGCTGTAGTTGCCGATGAAATCAGAAAACTTGCAGAACAGTCAAATACTCAGGGAAAAGCAATTACAGGTCAGCTTGAAGAACTGCGTGCAGTTATTAATCAAGTTGCAAGCAATACAAAAGACGTTCAGAATCAGTTTGAAGTTATCTTTGATTTGACTTCGACAGTAAGACGGCAGGAAGATATAATCAAATCTGCAATGGAAGAGCAGGCAAGCGGAAGTTCTCAAATCCTTGAAGCAATCAGCGAAATAAAACGAACTTCAGAATCTGTACAGAAAGAATCTGATGAACTTCGTATCGGCGGAAAACAGGTCGGCGATGAAATGCAGATTCTTGCAAATGTAACTACAGAAATAAACAATGCAATGACAGAAATGGTCGAAGGAACTTCTGAAATTACAAATGCAGTATCAGAAGTAAACGAGGCAACTTCAACAAATAAAGATGAACTTGAAAACCTCGACAAACAGGTTGCTTCTTTCAAACTTGCATAATTTGTATAATGAGTATATAAATTAATGGCAAAGTCTTTTGGCTTTGCCATTTTTTTTACGTCAGGGATATTTTATGAATTCAAAATCAACTCGCGGTTCTATGTCAATGGTAAAACTTACAGTTCCTCTTGCACTTGAACAGTTTTTTCGTATTCTGGTTTCTTCAATCGATACTTTTATGCTCAGCACATATTCAGAGAAAGCGGTCGCAGGTGTCGGACTTGTTACGCAGTATGTTTTCTTTTTAAATTTGATCTTCTCTGTAATTGTAACTGGTACTACGATTATCCTTGCACAGTATCTTGGTGCTGAAAAATCTGACGAAGAACTTAATCAGATTTCTCAGGCGAGTTCTGTGATGGTTACGATAATTTCGCTTGTCCTCACTGCAGTTGTACTGTTCGCAACAGCTCCGATTTTGTCCTGCTATACACTTGAAGAAGAAGTAAGGCAAAGTGCATACGACTATTTTATAATTTACGGTGGTATATGTGCTTTTTTCTGCGCGTTCAGCCTGTTGCAATCAGGAATTTTGCGTTCTTACGGTTACACAAAAGAAGCTATGTACGTAACTGTAATTGCAAATCTGATTAACGTTGCCGGTAATGCGCTTTCTCTTTACGGATTTTTTGGACTGCCGATTTTGGGTGTAAAAGGTGTTGCCTGGTCATCAGGAATTTCGATGATTGTTTCGTGTATTATTTTGCAGTGCATTATAGTACGAAAAAAAGAAGTTCAGTTTAATTTGAAAGGAATAAAAAAAGTTCCGTTAAAAATTTATCAGATAATTTTATCGATTGGAGTTCCGACTGCAGGAGAAAGTATTTCTTATAATGTTGCGCAGATTGTCGTAATGGCGATGATTTCTACTCTTGGAACTTTTGCAATGTCTGCACAGATTTATACTCAGACAATTGTCAGGTTTGCCTATGCACTTGCAATTTCAATCGGAAGTGCAACTCAGATAAAGACAGGTTATTATGTCGGTGCACGGCAAAGTGAAATTGCGTATAAAAAAGTCTATAAATACTGGCTCTGTGCTGTTATATGTTCTATGTCGCTTATGCTTGTCTGCAATCTGCTTAAAGTTCCTCTTGCAAGAATCTTTACGACAAACGCAGATGTTATTCATCTTATATATGGCCTTCTGCTTGTTTCTTTTTACATCGAATTCGGACGTTCTATGAATTTGATTTTTATTGGCGGTCTGAAAGGTTCTGGAGACATCCGCTTTCCTGTTTTTTATGGGATTATTTCGATGTGGCTTGTAATTGTAGGCGGTGGCTGGCTTTTGGGACTTCGTGCCGGGCTTGGAATCGTTGGTTTCTGGCTTGCAATCGGAACTGAAGAAACAACGCGCGGAATCGTTATGCTTTTCAGATGGAAGAGCAAGCGCTGGATGAAAAATGCACTTGTCTAACGGTAATAATATTAGTATTTTATTTTAAATAGTTATTATGGGTTTGTATAATAACTTTTTCTGGAGGTCTAAATGAAAAAGAGTTTATTTGTTGTTCTGACGGCGCTGGCATTATCGGCAGGCAGTCTGTTTGCGCAGGAAATTCCTGCATTTGACAAGCCTGATTCAGTTGTTCTTGATGTTTCTTCGTTAAAGGGAAAATTTAAAGACAGCGTAAGGCTTATAAATCTGACGGAAGAAAAAAACATCGGTTTTTCTGTTTATTACTATGAGCAGAAAGGTAAAAATGCTGGCTGGCAGTTGTACGGACATGCACAGTTAAAGGGGTATACAGATACAGCTTTTGTTGATTCAAAATAAGAAAGGTAAAATATTTTGCTGTTGTTTCTGAAAAAGGTATCGGATTTAAATGTTCTGTTGAAGCGCGTAATCACGATCTTTACATTTTTATTAATCCGTCTGATGACTCTGCTGACGAAGCAAGAAAAACGCAGGCTTTTGTAATCGATGCAAAGGAAGTAGAAGGTAAATTTAAAGACAGAATCAGATTTGAAAATCTTTCTGATGATTCTGACATTACATTTTGGGTTTATGCTTTTAACGAAGAATCAGAGCCATGGCAAAAAGTAGGTTGCGCTCATTTAAAAGAAAAATCTGATACAGATTTAGTTGATACTCCGCTTGATAACGTTTCCGATTACCGCTATTTTGCAGTTGCTTCTGAAAATGGGAAAGAATATTCTTTTTCTGTGTCAAAAAAACACAATGATTTGTACATACAAGTTAAGTAGTTTTAATCGTTAAGTAGAAACGTAAGGCTGAATGGTTGAATGTATTTCAATCGTTCAGCCTTTTTTATGCAGTTTTTAGAATTTTCTTAAAAAAATTATAATATTGCTTGACTTATTATATTATATTTAATATAGTATAGTTATCAGTATGATATTGTAGAATCCAGAAACGGAGGTTTACATGAATTTTAATACAGGCACAATTCTGCTTGATGCAATAGTGTTGTCTGTCGTTTCAAGAGAGGGAACTTATGGTTACAAAATTACGCAGGACGTGCGCAAAGTTCTTGATGTTTCCGAGAGTACTCTTTATCCGGTTTTGAGAAGGCTACAGAAAGACGGTTATCTTGAAACTTATGATATGGAATTTGACGGGCGAAACAGGCGCTATTATAAAATTACATCAAATGGAATGATATTGCTTGACAACTATCGAAGCGGCTGGCTTGAATACCGCAAAAAAATTGATTCAATTCTAATGGGAGAATAGGACAGGAGTTTGTTATGACAAAAAAAGCTTACTTAAAAAAACTTGAAAGTTTGATTCAGGCATTGCCTGCAGATGAACGAAAAGAAGCCCTTGATTATTATTCAAATTACTTTGATGATGCAGATGATGACGACAAAGTTTTTGAAGAACTGGGCGAACCGGAAGAACTTGCAAAAGCAATAATCGAAAAATTTTCATGCGTTCCAGCAAGTCCAAAAAAAGAAGAAAAAGACGAAAGCGCAGATTCTGAACAGAGTGATTTTTTTAACAGCGCAGAATCTTTTGAAACAGACGAAAAACTCTCTTTTAGTTTTTCAAAACGTCAGGTAAAAAATCTTGGTATTGCAATAGGTGCTGGAAATGTGGTTTTAAAAACAGGGAGTGATTTTAAAGTTGAAACGCGTGGAATATTTTCAGAAGATTTTAGGTGTGAAATAAATGAAGCTGGAACTTTGATTATCGAGAATCGGCGTGCTATCCCACGGAAGAAGTTTTTTAGTCACGATGAAAGAGCTCACTGGTGTCCGCGCATTTTGATTACGCTTCCTGAAAAAGCTGTTTTTGAAAATACAAAAATTACGCTTGGTGCAGGACAGATCCGTACTAAAAAATTGAATATAAAAAGTTTGCGTACGATGATAGATGTCAGTGCCGGAAACTTTGAACTTTCAGGTATAGATTCTTCGATGAGTTCAATAAGGTGCGGAATGGGAAATGTAATGATAAACGGAACTTTTTCTGGTGTTACAAAACTTGACTGTGGAATGGGTTGCATAAAAATCAAGATGCCTGTTTCTGCGGCTGGTTATTCATACGAAGGAAAAGTTGCAATGGGAAGCATTTCGTTCAACAAAGACAAGCGCAGTGGTTTTGCACAAAATTATTATGGCGAAAAAAAAGAAAACCATTTTATAATTAAGTGCGGAATGGGCGAAGTTAAAGTTTCATTTGATGAGTTTTAATAGGGTAATATAAAAGCTGCTTAAATGATTCGGCTTTTATATTGTAAGTTTGTGTTGTAAACTTTTTTATATAGGGAGATGAAAAAAAATGCAGAAGAAATTGTATAAATCAAATAAGAACAAAGTTTTTACAGGAACTTGCGGTGGAATCGGAGAATATTTAAACATTGATCCGACTATCATCCGGTTGATTTTTGTCATAGTTTTGTTTTTTGGCGGAACTGGAATTCTTGTTTATATTGTTGCAGCTTTGATAATACCGAATACACCGGTTGACGATTTTGAAAATTTTGATAATATGGAACAGTTGAATAAGGATTATCAAAAACATTCAAAGTCAAATAAAAAATTTACTTCTGACGATGAAGAGTTTGATTCTTACTTTTCAAAAAAATAAGGGTTAAAAATCCGTCAGAACTTGCAGAACTTATGAAGATTTTATTTTATTCCACTAATTCAAATTTTTACAGTCATGGAAAAATCACTTTAAAAATGATTCCGTCCTGCTTTGAACAGTGGAATAATTTAAAACAGAAATTTCCTGAGCATGATTTTACTGTTGTAATGCAGATGCCCGGAATGTTTTTGTTTGACGAAAGCTGCAAGGAAAATCCTTTTGTAAACTTTATTTTTGTTGAACAGGAAAATTCCGGCTGCAATAAAATTGCGCAGATGATTATTGAACAAAAGCCTGACATCGCAATTGCTGTAACTTACTGGACACAGCCGTTTGACTGGCTAGGAATAAAAGATTCGATGATTGCAGAACTCCTTTGTGATGCAGGCATAAAAACTGTCTGCCACAGTGCGAAGACTTCTGCAATCTGCTTTGACAAGTTTAAAACGCATTTGTTTTTACGTCAGAATAATTTTAACTTTGCGCCGGCAGTTTACGTTCATCATGAAATGTTTTATGCAGAACGGAGCAAAAATACTGTAGCAGAGAACGTTTATAAAGAATACGTTTTTTCCGAAATAAAAAAATTAAAATTTCCTGTTGTTATAAAAGATACTGCAGGACTTTCTTCTTTTGGAATGGATGTCGCTTCGACTTTTGCAGAAGCAAGGCATATTCTTTTATCCAAGAAAAACAACGGTGACAGGCTTGTTGAAGAATTTTTAGATGGCCAGTCTTTTGGAATTGAAGTTTACGGAACTGACGGCAATTATACAGTTTCTGCACCGCTGATAAACAGTGTAAACCAGTTTGGGCTTACAAGTCCAAAACAGAATGTAAAACTCGGCCCTGTAGAAAATGCGCTGTTTAAAACAGATGAATTAAAAAATGAAATTCTGCGTCTTGCAAATCTTCTTGAATTTTCTGGCATTGCACAAATTGATTTGATTTTTTCTTGCGGCAAATGGTACATTGTAGAAATCAATTCGCGTATTTCAGGAATGACTCAGACTATGGCAGCTTCGATGAATATGTCGCTTTATGAGTTGATTTTGTTTTCTGCAGGAATTTTAAAATGGGATGACAAAAAATTTCTATCCGTGATGAATTTAAAATTTCCGCTGCTTGATGAAGGACTTTTAAAAAAGCTTTCGTCAGTAGATTTTGTGTATGCAGTCAATCAAATAGAAAATAACGAGGCAAAACAGCTCCGCGAAGTCGGATATGCAGAAGTCATTTTTGGGCAGACATTATCGCTTGACGAAACGATGAAAGACCTTGAAACTTTGAATGAACTATTTCCTGATAAAATGGAAAAAAAATTTTATGATAATGCAAAAGCCCTTGCATTGATAACAGGTAAAAAATGAAATATACAGACATTACGTTTCATAGCGGAACAGATTTCGATACGGATTTTATAGAATATTATTCAATTAATGAACTTGAAAAAAAAGGTAACGTAAAAGCCATATTTACGTCTGCTAAAAATTCAGCATGGAAATTTGGAACGGACGGCGCCGCAGAGAATTTTAAAAAACTTTCAAGAACTCTTGGAATTTCTCAGGAGCGTTTTTGTACGACTTTTCAAACGCATACGTCAAATGTACTCGTAATGAAAAAAGAAAACAGCGGCGAGGGAGTTGTAAGGCAGACTTCTTCAAAAGATTACGACGGAATCGTTACAAATGAAAATCAACTTTTGCTTTGTTCTTTTGAGGCAGACTGTGTTCCTGTTTATTTTTTTGACCCGGAGAAAAAAGTCATTGCAATGGTTCATAGTGGCTGGCGCGGAACTGCAAAAGAAATCGTGCGCAATGCAGTCTGCGTAATGCAGGAAAAATTTAATTCTCTCCCGCATGATATAATTGCCGTAACAGGTCCGTGCGCCTGTAAAAACTGCTATGAAGTTGGAAGCGATTTAATCAGTGAATTTGAAGTGAATTTTAAAAACGATATTGACAGGCTTTTTATTCCATGCAGGGAACAGAAAGACAAATATAATCTTGATTTGATTTCTGCAATCGAAGTTTCTTTATTACGATGCGGGCTTTTGAGCGAAAATATTTTTTCTGTCAATAAATGTACGATTGAGTCAGAAAATTTGTGTTCGTTCAGGAGAACAAAATCAAAGGTTTCTCATATTCTTACGGCAATAATGATTTGCGATGATAAAAAAAACTCGCAATAAAAAAAATATAAAACAAGTAAGACAAAAAAATTAAATTACAAATTTAATAAATCATATTGACTATTAATTACCGTTCATTAAAATTGCACTACTGATAATTTACTTTATCGATATGAAAAATATGAAAAAAACTTAATTTTTACAAGGGTTTATATGCTATTAAAAAAAATGGTATTTGCAGAATACAAAGTAAAATTATTTAAAATCTTTTTGCCGATTATGCTGAGCCAGTTGATTTCTCAGATTCAGATGGTGATTGACAGAATTTTTCTTGGTCGGCTTGAAGTTCTTTATATGAGTGCAATCGGCAATGCTACTGCACCTGTATGGACAACTATGTCTTTTGTATTTTCGCTCAGCATGGGGGCATCTATTTTGATAAGCCAGTCAATCGGTGCACGCAACGAAAAACAGGCGCGCGAATATGCAGCAAGTCTTCTTGTTTTTCATAACGTACTTCCTGTCATTCTTTTTTTCTTCTGGGTGTTTTGCGCGCCTATGGTTTACAGGCTTATGGGTGTTTCTGAAAATGTAATGGGACCTTGTGTTACTTATACACGTTTTTATGCACCTGTTTTTCTTTTAATCGGAACAGGCGCTGCCCTTAATGTAATACTCCAGTCTTCAGGCAATACAAAGCCGCTTGTTGTATATGGAATTATCCGTTCGGGAATGAATGTAATTCTTGACTACGTTATGATTTTCGGAAAGTTTGGTTTTCCTGCGATGGGAATTGCCGGTGCTGCAATTGCGACGACTGTTTCAGAATTTATAGGCGCAATCTATATTTTTGTAAGGGTTGTAAAGAGTCGGCATTTGATAACAAAACCGACATTGAATGAAGTTCGTCATGCAAAATTGAATCTGTATTTAAAAAGTGTAAAACTAGGAATTCCTACGGCGTCAGAAGATTTTTGCTGGAACTTTGGAAATTTAATGCTTATAAGAATTTTGAATACGATAAATGAATTTGCGGCTGCGATTTATTCAATTGTATTTACAATCGAAGTTCTTGCAGTTGTCGTAATAGGTTCAATCGGAAACGGAACTGTAACTTTAACAAGCGAGGCTACAGGTTCAAAAGACTTTAAGCTTTTTAGAAGTGTCGTAAAAACTGCTTACATCTGGTCAGCAATCGTGTCGGGTTTTACGCTTGTTTTGTGCTTGCTGTTTCCGCATCAGGTTTTGGGATGGTTTACAAAAGATGCAAATATCATCCAGACTTCGAGCATATATCTTGCATTAGTTGGAATAAATCTGTTTTCAAAATCTTTGAACATAATAATCGGAAACGGAATACGAGGATATGGTGATACGCGATGGATGTTCTTTACGCAGATTTTTGGAACTGTTTTTGTAGTTTCGATGGCACTTTTGTTTGTAATAGGACTGCATCTGGGTATTGTCGGAGTTTTCCTTGCAGTTCTTGCAGATGAATTTGTTAGGGGAATAATAAATTCAATCAGGTTTTTCAAAATCAGATTTACTGACTGACTTTTTTCTGCGGAATGTATTATACTGCTGGTGATTACGGAGTTTTAATATGTTCAGCAGAAAAAAACTAAAATCAGATGCAAGGGCGGTTCTGAAAAAAAAATATTTTGTTTTTGCCGGAATTGTATTTTTTGCAATTTTGATTGGAACGATACGCAGAAATCCTCTTTCAATTTTTAATTACAAAAAAGAGATTCAGCCGAATACTGTTACGAGAATGGTTGAATCAATGTTTGACGGAACTTTTGATGATACTCTTGAACAGATTGACAATTATCACAGGCGACTTGTCGAGTCAAGTTTCAGCATAGGGCATATTGAATTTGGTCATGCAAAAGGTGTTCTTTCTCAAATCGTAAACGGTATTGCATCAGGTTCTTTTCTTGTTACGATTTTCATTGCAATCTGCGGTATTACAGGGTCTGGAATTGCGGCAAAAATTATTTTTGCTTTTCTTGCGCTCTGTCTTGCATTTGTAAGGATTTTCTTTTTTGTAAAAGTTTTTCAGGTTGTGTTCATCCGCTTTTTTCTGGAAGGGCGAGTCTATGAGAAAATTCACTCTTCATCGCTTTTGTATTTGTTTCATGTAAAAAAATGGACTGCTGTTTCAATGGCGATGTTCAGAAGATATGTTTTTGAAACGCTGTGGCTTTTTACGATTGTTGGTTATCCTGTAAAAAGATATTCGTATTATTTAGTTCCTTATATTCTTGCAGAAAATCCTACTCTTTCCGGTAAAGAGGCAATGGCACTTTCTGCAAAAATGATGAACGGTCATAAATGGGAATGTTTTAAACTTGAACTGTCGTTTTTGTTTTGGGACATTCTTGATATTTTTACGTTCGGGCTTCTTTCGTTTATTTACGTTTCTGCATACAAAGTTCTTACGTTCAATGAATATTATGTTTATGTCAGAAATCTTGCCAAAGAAAAAACTCCGTTGCAATTTGAAAAACTGAACGACAAATATTTGTTTGAAAAAGCGGACGAATCTTTGATAAAAGAAAAATATTCTGACGTAATTCAGATGATGCAAAAACCTGATGTCGTTCTGACGCAGACTTCAAAAATCCACCGTTTTTTTGCAAGTGTCTTTGGTGTTGTCCTTCGCTACGATGATAACGAAATAAAATACCGTCAGGATATGGTACGCCAGAAGACTGTTGAACTTTACAAAGAATCAATACAAGGAAAAAGTTATGCAGAAAGATTAAGTCCTATTCCTTCTCATGAGCGCCGGCTTTTTCTGGAAAACTCAATGTATCTCCGTAATTATTCTGTTGTAAATCTTGTTTTGATGTTTTTTATTTTTTGCGTTGTCGGCTGGATTTGGGAAGTCGATTTGACGATTATCGAAAAAGGAATTTTTGTAAACAGGGGAGTGCTTCATGGTCCATGGCTTCCGATTTACGGTGCAGGCGGAATTTTAATTCTTGTACTCTTAAAGGAATTTAGAAAGCATCCTGTTGCAGAGTTTTTTAGTTCTGTCGTTTTATGCGGAATTGTAGAATATGCAACTTCATGGTTTTTGGAAGTTACGCAGAACGGAACAAAGTGGTGGGATTATACAGGCTATTTTTTGAATATAAACGGACGCGTTTGTGCAGAGGGTCTTCTCGTTTTTGGAATTGCAGGCTGTGTGGCAGTCTATTGTGCATCTCCGCTTCTTGACAATCTGCTGTCAAAAATCCCTGAACGAATTGCAGTTGCAGTTTCTGTCATCCTGCTTGCGGTTTTTGTCGCCGACGTGATTTTTTCTGCATTTTACCCAAACATTGGCGAAGGGATTACAGATTATGCCGTATATTTAAAATCGGTCGGTAACTTATTTTTTTCGTGCGGCGAGTTTAATAATTTTTCCGTTTGCAGACAACTTTGCTGATTTTAGTTGAAAAAATCAATAAACTAAAATAAAATAATTCTGATGCGTGTTTTAAACTCTTTGTCCGAAATTAACATCTCAAGAATTCTCCGGCTTATTTGGATAGAAAAAAAAATCAGCCGCGTAGATATTGCATCGCGCCTTGCAATGGACAAGTCGACCGTTACAAAAATTACATCGGAGCTTGCACTTCACGGTTTAATCCGCGAAGCAGAGTCTGGAGATTCAGGACCTCAAGGAGGTCGTAAGCCTGTTTTCCTTGAACTGGAAAATGATTTTGCATGTGCCGGCGGAATTGAAATCGGACCTGAAAAATTTTCATGTTCACTTTTAGATTTAAACGGCGAATCATTTTTTGAATATTCAGAAAATATTGACATTGAAGAATATGCAAGGCTCGGGCTTTTAGGATATTTTGAAAAGGCATTCCGAATTATAAACAAATACGCAAATGACAATAAAAAATATCTGGCAGGAATTGGGGTTGGACTTCCTGCTTTGATTGACATAAAAACAGGAAAAATAATTCAGTCTATTCCACTTATGATTTACGAGCCTGTTGAATTTATAAAAGCTGCAGAAGAACTTACAAATCTGCCTGTTTTTTTTGAAAATGATGCGCGCTGCTGTTGTTATACAGAACGTATGCTCTGGAAAGATTATTCCCGCGAAAAAAATATGATGTACGTAATGGTTCAGCATAGACCTCAGCAGCCTGTAAAGAAATCTCCAAAAAATATTTCTGTCGGTTTTGGTTTTGTCCTGAACGGAAAAATCTATCATGGTGCAAATGCTACGGCAGGTGAATTCCGCAGTATGCTCTGGAATCCTTCAAGTCAGAATCAGTTTGTAAATGGAACTGACTGCATTGACAAAATCTCTGAAGCAGAAAAAGTAACGCCGATTTTTCAGGAACTTGCAAAGAACGTTGCTTTTCTTGTAAATACTTTGAATCTTGACATCGTTTATGTTGGCGGAATTGATAAAATTTATGCAGAAGAAATCGTAAAGTATATCCGTGAAGAAATTGTTTATCTCTGGCCGTACGAATGGAACAAAACTTCGATGGTTGCAACGGGTATGATTTCTGACAAAGTTGTATCTACCGGTGCATCGATATTAGTTCTTGATAAACTTTTTAGTGTGCCAGAACTGTCAGGTGAAGACAATTGCTCGACAGAGTTTTATAAAAATATGTCGGCATACAAGTGGCTTTTAAATGCTCGTTTATTCAAGAATTAAATCGCAGACAGTTGCATTTGTTGCATTAATTAAATCCTGTGGTTTTAGTTTTAATTGAATTCCTCGCTGTCCTGCGGAAATAGAGATTAACGGTTGAGACAAAGCACTTTTGTCAATAAAAGTTCTGTACTGTTTTTTCATTCCGACAGGCGAGCAGCCGCCACGGACATACCCTGTAAGTGCAAGCAGTTCTTCCTGTTTTACAGGGATTACTTCTTTTACGCCTGCTGCCGTCCGTGCCTTTTTTAAATTTATTTCGTGAACGGCTGACTGGCAGAAAACAAGAATTTCTTTTGAATCTGTTTTAAATACAATCGTTTTAAAAACCTGTTCCGGTGCAATGCCGAGTTTTTTTGCAGTTTCGATTGCCGCACCGTGTTCAAGTTTGTGTTCCCTGTCATCGTCATATTCTGAAGCTTCGTATTTTATTTTTAAGTTGTCTAGGATTCGCATTGCGTTAGTTTTTTTCATAAGGCAGTAATTTTCCTTCTGGTGTTAATGACTTTTTATTTTCGTGCAACTATGACCATTGTTTTTGCATTCTGATTATACGGCGAAAAATTAAAGTCACCGTAAATCTCTGCACTTTTAAATCCGACTGCAAGCATCATTCTTTTTAATTCAATTGCAGAATACAGTCTTTGAACAAATTCGTGTTCAATGCGCCTGCCTGTAGTATTGTCAATTAAAATCCATTTTGAGCGCAATCCTTCCCATGCTCCTTCCACGCTGAACTGCGTCAAGACTGTTTTTCCTGCGCGTTCAAACCATTCTCCTTCTGTAAAATAACGGACGGCGATTTCGCGGCTAGTACACTCAAGTATAAAAAAGCCGTCATCTTTTATCGCAGCGGCAATTTGTTTGAGGATTTTCAAATCATCTTCTATTGCATCGCAGTAACCGAAAGAAGTATAAAGATTTACGGCGCAGTCAAATTTTTTATCAGTTGAATATTCCCGTAAGTCTGCTTTTACCAGATTGATTTTAACATTTTCATCATCAGCAGTTTCTTTTGCTGCATCAAGTTCAGCCTGAATTAAATCTACGCCCGTAACGTCAAGTCCTAAAAGAGCAAATTCGACTGCAACACGCCCAGGACCGCACCCTGCATCTAAAATGGAACTCCCTTTTGAAAGCCCTGCGATTTTACAGATTGAATCTGCAATGCCAGGCGCTTCTGCCCAATGAGTCGAGTCAAACATTATAGGTCCGTAATTTTTCCAGAACTCTTCACTTTCAAACCATTCTGTTTTTTTTAACATCAGGCACCTCCCTCTGACTGATTATAGCACGAAAATTGAGAATCTGCATTTTATTTTTTTAAATTTCGGAAGAATCCGGCATTTTCAGCACAAGTTCTCCCGGGATTTTGCCTTTTTTTGGCTCTTTTCCATCAAATGCCTATTTGTTGGAGGAGAGAAAAAATTTAAAAACACTATACATAGTAAGAATGTATAGTGCCATATATTTTAAGGAATAACACTACCATCTAAACTACATTTTGCTTTTTCGAATTTTATATTATCAAATTTCTGTTTCTGCAACATTTTTTTTAGTGATTCTGAAACATATATTCCTCTTGGAAGTACACCAAAGGAGCTTTTTATCGGGAAAAAATTATGCCCTTCAATTTTTTCAGAGTCAAAACAAGGAACCATAATCGCATTACTGGCAGGCACTATTGTGGTAAGTTTTGAATCAATCACATCCGGAATACTTTCAAATATTGGAATAAAATAATTTCTTGTTTCAGTTTCTGAACTGACAGAAACGCTTATCCAACTGAAGAAATCTTTTGAACCTTTGTTTTCTTCAATACAGTTTTTCAACCGTTCCGACAATAGATAATAAGCAAATTGATTGTACTGATAATCAAAAAACTCTTTTTCAGGTACATTGGTGTTTTGGGTTATTCCATTTTTTGTTATGCGCATTTGTGCCAAGACCAAATTGCATGGAAACCGTCTGTTCTGCTTTATAAAGTCATCGACCTCAAGAGGTGAAATAATGGTTTCATCTGAAAACTTTGCCATTGAAAAGTCTTTGTTTGAACCTTCCTTAGCTGTAAAAAAAAAACACTTATTCATTTTTACTCCCAACCTACTTTCTTTAATAAATCTGGATTATTTCTGACAGGTTCCTTTACATATTTATCAAATAGTTCTAAAAACTTACTTGTATCAGATCCTGCTTCGTTTGATGCTCTATTCATGCCATCTAAAACGAAGTCATGATATTTATTTGGATGTCGTCCTTGATGTGGGAGTAATTCCTTATTCCAGTCGCCTTTAAGTTTTAATCCATATTTATCTGCAATATTTGACATTTGCTGTGTATATTTTTTACTCTTGTTCGTTGCAAAATGATGGACTTGATTAGGCCTTGTAGATTTTACAGCTTTCGCTGTATCCCCAACTTTATCAGCAACTCTTACAGCATCGCCAACCTTATCTGCTTTTTTTGCAAGTTTTACTGCATCATCAATTTTTGATAATCCAGCAGGAACACAAGGAATAAGAATAGCAGCAGCATCAATGCCAACATCTATCCAACCAGAATTGTCGCCTTTTGTACTTTTATATATTGCAGAGCCAATATCATAAAGCGTAAAGCCTATATCCCAAATGATGTCAATTATTCTTCCATCAGGGTCTATATAGTGTACCGGGTTATTTGCTGCGTAGGTAAACAAATTGCCATTGATGTGATTGAACACACCGCCAATACCCGACAGGTTCTGGTTATATCTCTTTGCCTCCTAACATTCGAATACTTAATATTTCCAGCCAAGCATTCCTTTGCCACTGCTGGAAAAAACTACCCCAACCTTGAACATCTGTTTTTCGCTAACTGCAAACCTGTTTGCATAGCCGTTAGAGTCTATCTGAGTTAAGGCTTCTACTGCAACCTCTTCAAACTTTCGGCCTTTATCCATTTTTAGTTCGAAAATGAAAACGCTGTCTTTTGTTGTAACAATTACATCGCTACGACCGGCAACAGATTGTAATTCGCTTACAACGTTAAAGCCTGTAAGCCGGAAAATAAGGTGTGTTACAGATTCGTAATAGTTTTCACACATGTCTTTTTTTACGACAGTCGGTAAATCTGCAATTGCGGCTTTTATGATTGAAAGAACTCTGTCTATGTCGTGATTTTTTAATGCCTGTTTCATGTTGTTTATCTCAAGTCCAATATCATCATATGGGACTGTGATAAACTTTTTCAAAAGAACTTCGAGAAAGCCTTGCTCAATTTCACGGTTGGGGAAATCAAGAACATAAGTTTCATCATCTTTATCATAATCTTTTATCGTAAGATAGCCACTTTGATAAATTACAGGCAGCATATTTTTGCTGTCAGGGTCATAATTCTTAAACTGATTTTCATTGGCTACACGTCCATTTACTAAAGTTGTAAGTTCCAAAGGTTGATTCTGGAGTGTTTTTACAAGGAAGGATGGAGTTCCGCTTTCAAACCAATATGAACCAAATTTTTTGTCCATAAAGCATTTTAATAAACAAAAGGGATTATAAACACCTTCTCCTGGATATGAAAAATGATACCCATCATACATAACAGCTAGTTTTTGTCTAGCTTCAGAAATCGTTATTTCTTTTTCTTCTGCGAGGGCTTTGATTTCTGGCCCAAAATACTGTTCAAGTTCAGATTCAGAAATTCCACAAATAGTTTGAAAATCTTTATTTAGACTTATATCATTAAGTTGATTCAGTCCGCTGAAAATATTCACATGGCTGATTTTTGTAATTCCTGTTATAAACAAAAAACGGATATATTTATCGAGGTCTTTTAATGGACTGTAAAAACTTCTTAGTTCCTGACGATTCTGTTCTTCATAGTCCGTATATAAAGCATCGAGAATCGGTTTGTCGTATTCATCAATAAGGATTACAACTTGTTTACCTGTTTGTTCATAAACTGCTGAGATTATGTTATTCAATCGTGGTGCAGATCGTTCATCGTTTACTTCAATGTTATATCTTTTTTCATATCTGGAAAGCTGAAGGTTTATTGCGGACTTTAGACTTACTAAATCCGGATAATTATCTGCACCAAAACTGATTTTTAAAACGGGATATTCAGTCCAGTCTTTCTCCAGTTTTTCTATTGCAAGTCCTTTAAAAAGTTCTTGTTTACCAAGAAAATAATATTCCATGGTTGAAAGCAGAAGACTTTTTCCAAAACGGCGCGGTCGGCTTAAAAAATACGGTTTTCCTTCTTTTGCAAGTTTATAAATAAAAGCAGTTTTATCGACATAAATACATTCCCGTTTACGTAAATCCTCAAAATCCTGAATTCCAATTGGTAATAATCTTGCTTCCATATCTTTATATTAACATTATTGTTATGATTACTCAACGAATTATTATTGTGTTTTCCTAACAACGCTGTAGATAAAATCAGATTTTTTTTCTTCTCCTCCTATAAATGCCTATTTGTATGACTAAAACACCGCGTTTTCAGGCGGACGGGGAACGCTAGATGTAGTGGTAATCATAAAATTATTCATCAATATATTTTTTACACATAAAAAATGTGTAAAAACATGATGATGCACATCCCGTTAAAACAAAATAACCAAAAGGTATTTTTATGATGTCTTTAACAAGAAGAATACTTATTACGAAATAATAGAAAAATCCTAAGATTAAAATTACATAATTGAGAAAACTATATGTTGTTATAAATTTTAGGAAGGCCATTTCTTTGAATACCAAAACTTTATATTGTATGAGCAATATAAAACCATACGCAAGGAATCCTATAAAAAGATTTTCTGTTCCTTTAAATAAACTTAATACAATTAAGAATGATATTGATAAAACCGTATATAAAATTGAAAAAAATTTTATTTTCATTAGAGCAACCTCTTATTGATTATCTTCTGGCGAAAGGGATTTTAGAACTTGTTCTCTGACTTCATCAGGGATTTCGTTTTTAGGATTGCTAAAATAATCCCTAATGGCATTTATAGAATCCTCAGAGAGATTTTTGATAAAGTTTCCAGCTTTTGTCAGATTAATATATAATGTACCGGAGATAAAATTAACACTACCGCCAATGGTGCCGATTGAATAGCCAGTCCATTTATTCGATTCCATATCTAGCGTACCACTAAAAACTGCACCAACATCTGTACTTAGTCCTTTATCGGAAGCATCACAATCTGCATAAAAAATTCCTAAATGCGGACAATCTTCAATATTCTTTCCTTCTGTCCACGATAATGACGGAGCAATAGGTAAATCTACAGAGGCTTCTACTCCAACTCCTGCACCACCTGTAACTGTAAATGCAATAGTTCCATTATCATCCCATGAAAAACCAATAGAAACAGAACCACCTATGATAAGTTTTGCACCTACACCAACAAAAGTAACTGTAGTTATGTCATTTCCATCCGGGTCTATATAGCGTATCGGGTTATTCCCCGCATAGTGATACAAATTGCCATTTGTCTAACGAAACCCCTCTTTATCAATCCTCCTGTAATCATTTTATCACTTGCATCCATACTTTTCACTACAAATCTTCAAATTTTCCGACGAAATTGCAAAAAATAATCATGATTTTTCATATCTAAGGAAACACTGAATAAATTCTACCTGAGGATGTTTCAGTGTTAACCTTGAATGTAAAGCATTCATGAAAAACTTAAAGTAATAAATTTCTTATTTTTTATTGGAAAAAAACTGATATTCATTTATAATGTTTTTTATGAGTACACATATTAATGCAAAAGATGGGGAAGTTGCTGACAGGGTTTTGTTGCCGGGAGATCCTTTGCGTGCAAAATTTATTGCTGAAAATTTTTTGGAAAATCCAGTATGCTATAATGAAGTCCGCGGAATGTATGGTTTTACAGGAACTTATAAAGGTAAGAAAGTTTCTGTACAAGGCTCAGGAATGGGACAGCCTTCGCTTTCGATTTATGTAAACGAGTTGTTCCAGTTTTATGGCGTTCAAAAGATTATCCGTGTCGGAACAATCGGTGCAGTTCAGGAAGAAATAAAAGTACGCGATACTTTGATTGCAAATGCAGCTTTTTCTGATTCTTACCTTTTAAATCAGCGCTTTGGTGGATTGCATTATGCGCCTGTTTCTGATTTTGGAATGCTTTATACGGCATTCAACAAGTCAAAGGAACTGGGAATAAATGCAAAAGTCGGTCCTGTAGTTTCAAGTGACAGGTTTTATGACACGAACGAAAACTGGAAATTGTGGAAAAAGTACGGTGCTTTGGGAATTGAAATGGAGTCTGCGGAACTGTTCACTCTAGCTGCTGAATTTCAAAGAAAAGCTCTCTCTATTTTTACGGTAAGTGATCATATTGTTACAGGCGAAACAACGACCGCAAAAGAGCGCGAAGTTACATTTAAAGACATGATGAAACTTGCACTTGAAACTATTATCGAAGAATAGTCTGCGTTTAGTTCCCTCAAGAAAATTTTTTAAGGTAAGTTAAAATGGCGCGTCCTCTTATTAATCAGGAAAAAATTATTGAATCCGCATTATATTGTGCTTTTGACAAAGGTATGGGGGACACGTCTTTAAATGACATTTCAAATTATCTGTCAATAAAAAAGGCAAGCCTGTATAACCATTTTTCAAGTAAAGAAGAAATGCTCAAGGCAATTTATACGTATTGCTCCGATTTTTACAAAAAGGTGAACCTTATTTCTGACGAAGAATTTGCAAAGACCTCGTCAGTTCAGCCAGAAAAACTATTTAAAACATGTTCAGTTAATTATATAAAAAAACATGAAATAGATCCGCTTTTTCAGATTTACACTTTTATAAATTCCGAAAAATATTTTAATAAAAACGTTCTTGATATTTATAAATCACAGATTGAAAAAATCGAAAATCAGGTAAGTCTGTTTTTTAAACTCGTAAATAAAAGTAAGGGATTTGATAATGCAAAAATAAAGAAAGAAGCTGCTTTTTTCTGTTACGGGCTTACAAGTATTCTTGACAAGTATCTTGCCGTCAGAAAAGAAACTATTCGGCAGAATCCTGAAAGCGGTGTCGGTGCACTTTTTGCTTTGCCGAGCGATGACAAAATGATGCAGGAAGTTTCAAAATTTGCAGAATTTACTATTCAAAAGTTTGCATTGTAGCTAAAAAAAAGTTCAAAAAAAATCAAATTTAGTATTGTTAAAACTCTAGTAATGGGGTACTCTCTCCTATACAACCTAAAAGGATTGTAAAAGACATAACGACATAAAGAAGCACTTGCAGTTTGCAAGCGGTTCGGCTATTTGTTTAACCCACTTGTAATGGAGAAAGTAGATGGTTCAGAAGGAAACTGAAATCACCAATCAGTATTACATTACCAGACAGGATTCCACAGAGTCCAATGCCCGTAGCTACCCTAGAAAATTTCCTTTTGCACTTGCAAAAGCTCAGGGGTCATGGATTGAGGATGTCGAAGGGAACAAATATCTGGATTTTTTGTGCGGAGCAGGAACTCTCGCACTTGGCCACAATGATCCTGAAGTAAATCAGGCCATGGTGGATATGCTTACCGGTAACTTACCGTTGCACACGTTGGATCTTACGACTCCTGTAAAAGATACGTTTGTTCACACTCTGCTTAATCTTTTACCCGGTGAATTGAAGAATAATGCTAAAATTCAATTTTGCAGTCCAAGCGGAACTGATGCAGTTGATGCGGCACTAAAGCTTTGTAAGACGGCAACTGGGCGAAGTTCAATAATTGCGTTTAATGGTGCTTATCATGGAATGGGTCATGGCGCTCTTGCATTGACTGGAAATTTGCATGCAAAAAACAAAGTAAATGATTTAATGCCTAACGTTCACTTTATGCCATATCCTTATTCTTACCGTTGTCCTTTTGGTTTGGGCGGAGACGCTGGAACAGATGCTGCATGTGCTTATTTTGAGCGGATGTTAAAAGACCCTGAATGTGGTATTACAAAACCTGCAGCCGTAATTCTTGAAACAATACAGGGCGAGGGCGGTGTAATTCCTGCTCCTGTTAAATTTATACAGACTGTAAGGCGCGTTACAAAAGAACTTGATATTCCGATGATTGTTGATGAAATTCAATGCGGAATCGGACGGTCGGGAAGGTTTTTTGCGTTTGAATATGCAGACATTGTGCCTGACGTAATTCTTTCATCTAAGGCAATCGGAGGTTCTCAGCCTTTGTCTGTCGTAATTTACAACAAAAAACTTGATGTCTGGGAACCAGGCGCTCATGCCGGAACTTTCCGCGGAAACCAGCTTGCAATGCGTGCAGGAACTGTTGTAATGAACAGAGTTTCAAAACCTGAGTTTCTTGAAGAAGTCGTAAAAAAAGGCGAAGTCTTTGCAAAGCGCCTTGAAGAAATAAAATCAAAAGTTTCTATCATCGGCGATGTCAGGGGAAAAGGACTTATGCGCGGAATCGAATTTGTCGATCCGAAATCGCAGTCAGATTCGCTCGGTGCAAAAAAAGCCAGCGGTGAAATTGCGGCACTGGTTCAGAAACGCTGTTTTGAAAACCGTCTTGTAATGGAAAAAGGCGGAAGAAACGGTGCTGTAATGAGATGTCTTTGCGCTTTGAATGTCACTATGGAAGACCTTGAAAAAGCCCTTGATATTATAGAAAAGGTAATTATTGAGGTTGACCTTGAACAAAAATAAAATTTTTATCACTGATGATAAAAATACTCAGGACGTTTTTCTTGATATGATTAAGAAAACGGCTGGAGCTATTGCAGAAACTTTCTCAAATGATAAAGCTTATACAGGGCCTGAACCTTTTGATTTAAAAAAGGCTGTAAAAATTGATATGCTTGAATCAAAAGGAATCGGCTTTGATGCAGCGCTTGAAAGAGTGAAGGAACTTGTACTTCCAAATTTCGTGCGTACAAGTTCAACTGATTATATGGCTCATCTGCACAGTGCTGCATTGCTTGAAACTATAGCTGCAGAACTGATAATTTCTGTTTTTAATCAGTCTATGGACAGCTGGGATCAGTCGCCTGTTGCTACAGAAATCGAAGTTCAGACTGTAATGCAGTTGTGCAGGCTTTTCGGTTTTGATGAAAATTCTGACGGCGTTTTTACAAGTGGCGGTTCGCAGTCTAATACAACAGGAATTTTTCTTGCGCGTGACTGGTTTTGCAGGGAAAAGCTTAAATTTGACGTAAAGAAATTTGGGCTTCCGGAGTGTTATAGAAAATTTAGGCTTTATGCTTCTGAGATTTCGCATTTTTCAATGGAAAAAAGTGCGCATATACTAGGGCTTGGTTATGATGCAGTTGTAAAAGTTCCTGTTGATTCAAAGATGAAAATGGATATTGCTGCGCTTAAAACCTTGATAGAAAAAGACAAGTCTTTGGGCAATATTCCGTTTTGTGCAGTCGCAACTGTTGGAACTACAGATTACGGCAGTATTGACCCGATAAAAGAAATTGCGCTCATTTGTGCAGAAAACGGAATGTGGTTTCATTGCGATGCAGCTTACGGAAGTGGTGCAGTTATGTCAGAAAAATATGCTCAGAAAATTGAAGAAATTAATCTGGCAGATTCTGTTACTGTTGATTTCCATAAAATGTTTATGATGCCTATCAGTTGCAGTTGTGTCCTTATAAAAGACAAAAATAATTTTTCACCGTTTGAACTTCATGCAGATTATTTGAATCGCGAAGAGGACGAAGAAGACGGATATACAAATCTTGTCGGCAAGTCAATGCAGACTACGCGCCGTTTTGATGCGCTGAAAGTCTGGATGAGTTTTATGACCCGAGGCAAAGACGGTTGGTCAGAGCTGATTGATACATGCATTGAAAACGCAAAATACCTTTACGATGAACTCGGTAAAAAATCCTGCTTTGCAAGGACAAACGAGCCTGAGTTAAGTTCCGTAGTTTTTAGGCTTTATGATAAATCTATTAGCGAAGAACAGAATGATGAAGTTAACAAAAAAGTCCGCCGTGCACTTATTCATCAGAAAGGTGTAGTAATCGGTCAGACAGTCTTTAACGGCAGGGTTCACCTAAAATTTACCCTTTTAAACCCGTTGATGACTCATCAGAAACTGGACGAGCTTTTAGATTTAATTGTTCTATTAAAATAGAAGAGATACAATAGAAGAAAATTTTCCGGGTGATGCCGTATTGCCGCAAAAACTGAGGAACTTTTTGCAACTGAACACGATTGCGCTATACTAAAATTGAAAAAAATTGTATAATTATTTTTATGGCTAAAACTTTTGTCTTTGTAAATCAAAAAGGCGGTGTAGGAAAAACCACATCTGCAATTAATATTGGTGCTTATATAGCTATTACCGGAAAGCGTGTTCTTCTTGTAGACTTTGACTCTCAGGGAAATATGTCGAGCGGTGTAGGCGTTTCAAAAGATAAGCCTACTATTTACGAATTACTGAGCGGCGAATCACAACCGGAAGAAACTGTAAAACATACAATGATAAAAAATCTTGATGCAATAAGTGCTTCGATTGATTTGTCAGGAGCTGCAATAGAACTTGTTGATCAGGAAAAGAGGGAATTCTTTTTAAGGGAAGCACTTGAACCTTTACAGTCAAAATATGACTATATTTTAATTGACTGTCCGCCGTCTCTTGGAATTTTGACATTAAACGGACTTGCGGCAGCAGATGCAGTTTTAGTTCCGATGCAGTGCGAATACTTTGCACTGGAAGGAATTACGCTTTTGTTGCAGACTGTAAAAAAAGTTCAGAAAAGTATAAATCCGAATCTTGTAATAGGCGGAATTTTCTTTACTATGTATGATTCTAGAACTCGCCTTGCGCAAGATGTCGTGCTTCAGGTAAAATCTTATTTTAAGGACGTTGTATTCAATACAATCGTTCCGCGCAACGTTCGTTTGTCAGAGGCGCCTTCTCATGGACTTCCAATCTGTAAATACGACCCTGAATGTGCTGGTGCTAAAAGTTATGAAAAACTTGCGGAAGAGGTAATTAATCGTGGCTAGTACAAAGAAAAGGGCATTAGGTCGTGGATTGAATGCTTTAATGGCAGATGTTCCTGAAGACGACAACAAAGAAGCCGAAAAGCCGGTAATAGAACGAAAAACCGGGATTCAAAAGTCATCATCAAAATCTGTTTCGTATCCTCTTGGAATCGAAGCCGATGAAAATGGAACATTGTGGCTTGATCCGAAAAAATTAAAACCGAATCCTCATCAACCGCGAAAAACTTTTTCTGAAGAGTCTTTGAATGACCTTGCTTCTTCAATTCGTGAGCAAGGTGTTTTGCAGCCTATTACAGTTGAAGATGCCGGTGACGGAATGTTCTATATTATTGCAGGTGAACGCAGAACTCGTGCATCTTTGATTGCAGGTATAGAAAAAGTTCCTGTCCAGATAAAAAAATATTCAGAAGAGAAAAAACTTGAAATTGCTCTCATCGAAAATATTCAGCGTGAAGACTTGAATGCGATTGAAGAAGCTCAAGCATATTATAAATTAATGGAATTGAGCGGTCTGACACAAGACGAAGTTGCAAAGCGTGTCGGAAAACAGCGCTCTACAGTTGCAAACGCATTGCGCCTTTTAAAATTGCCAGAAGACATGCAGGACTCCCTCATTAATGGGCAGATTACGGCAGGTCATGCAAGGGCAATCCTCTCTGTAGAAAATTCTGCAAACCAGCGGACTTTGTTTGGCAAAATTGTCGGAGAAACTTTATCTGTACGTAAAGCCGAAGAACTTGCAAAAAACCTTAACGAAGGCCGTGTCGTAAAAAAAGCATCTCAAAGTTCTCAAGATGAACAGAAAAAAGATCCCGATATTCTTGCGCTTGAACAGAAATTCATTAATGCCCTTGGGACAAAAGTTTCGATGAAAGGCAGCCTTTCGCGTGGTTCTCTTGTCATTGACTATTTTAGCCGATCAGATTTAGACAGAATTTACGACATCCTTGTAAAAGAATAACACGATAATTTGACAGGAGGTGCTGAGCAATCGCTTCAAAGTGTTAATCAGCACTTCCTTAAAACTCTAAAATTCCTCTCCAGCCTAAATTTTTTTGCAGAATATGCCGAAAAAAGAATGGGAAATAGTGTTTTTTTTGACAAATTTCTAAGATATTATATAATCTTTATTGTAGATTTTGGAGATTTTTGATATATTAGACATTATGGATAGGGGTTTAGGTTGTTTTATGAGAAAAATTAAAGCCAATTTTGTAAGAAACATTTTTATTCTATTAGTTCACGCTGTTTTTTTGGCAGATATTTTTGCCAGAGATGTTACTGAAAAAAAAGTTGAAAAGATGGACAGCTGGCAGGAACGTTTTGACATTAACGATAAAAAAGGTAAATACAATGTTCTCGTTACGGCGACTGACCTTGGAGGAAATAAGACTGTTTCAGGACCATTCAACATTTTTATAGACCCGAAATCAGATTTGCCTGTCTGCAGGATTACAAACCCAGTTGAGATGATGCGGGTTCCTGGTAACCTTAATATTGTCGGAACTTGTGTTGACGATGATTCTGTTCAATATGTTGAACTTATACTTGACGGTGATTCGGAACATCCTGTTCGGGCTGTCGGTAAAGAATTTTGGTCTTATTTTTTGAATACTGAAAGTTTAAAAGAAGGACTGCACACTGTAGAAGTTTACGGTGTTGATGTCAACGGATTAAAAGGGGAATCTGTAAAAACTCAGTGGTGTCTTGATCGCCAGCAGCCTGTTACGGAAGTTACGAACATTGGAATCGGAACGATAGTTTCAGGGAACGTAACTTTGTCAGGAATAATCTCTGACGGAAACGGAATAAAATCTATGAGTTATTCCCTTGATAATGGAGAACATTTTACGAATGTAAAAGTGAGCAATAACAAAAAGACAAACACGGCAAACTTTAAGTTCAGCATAGATACAAAAAAACTTCAGGAAGGCGCTGCGGTAATCTGGTTTGAAGCGACTGATTTGCAGGACTCTGTCGGTTATTATTCTTTTTTGTGTTTTATTGACAACACGAAGCCGGAAGTTAATATTGTCTGGCCGCAGGAAAAGCAGATTGAAAACGGAGTGTTTACAGCGGCAGGAAGTGCAAAAGATGCAATCGGAATAAAATCGCTGACATGGGAATTTGGCGGTGAAAAAGGTGAGTTTGAAATTATTCCTGGAAATCCTTACTGGACAAAAGAGTTTGCTTCTGACAAAGGTCTTAAAAGCGGAAAGCTTGTAATTACTGCGACTGATACGGCAGGCAACGTTACGAAAAAAGAACGGCAGATTACGATAAATCCTGAACTTGACAAGCCTGTCGTTGAAGTTGAATTTCCGCCGCCGGGTGCGCAGTTAAAAGAAAATGAATTTTTTATACGCGGAATTGCAAAAGACGACGATGCTGTTGAAAGCGTTGCTGTTTTTATCGACGGAATTGAAGTTGCAAAAATTGAAACTCACGGCGTTTTTTATGTTCCGATTGAAGATGAAAAATTCAAGTCTTATGGAAAGCACGTCATAAACATAAAGGCGTTTGATTGTTTTGGGACTGTAAGCAATGACAATAAAATTGAATATTTTAGTGCCGGTAAAAAAGCTGAGTTTTCTGAGCCTGTGTTAAAAGGCGGAAGTGATGCCGGTATTTTTGAATTTGGCAAGGCTGTAAATCCTGAGGGAAATTCTGTTTTTGAAATTGAAGCTTCTGCATTATGCGGAATAAAGTCTGCATCATATTCTATTGAGTGGACGGCTGACAAGTTTGGAAGAACTGACGATGAGCGGCGCGAAGAAAAGATAATGGAAATTAAAAATCCTGTTCAGAAAATTGCGTTTGCAGTTCCTGTTGAGATTTTGCCTTGGGGATTTGTCTGGCTTAATTTTAAGGTTACAGATGTTTATGAGCGCGAGAGTGTTTATTCAACTTGCGTAAACGTAAAAAATCTGACAAAGGTTCTGACAGTTCCTTCAGAAAATCTTGTTGAAGAAATCAATGACGAAAATGCCGCAGTAAAAATTGCTGACGTTGCAGGAAGTGCCTACAGGCGCGGAATGAATGTATATGTTCCGTCTGCTTCAAAATCGCCAAATGCAAGATGGAACAGGGGAAAAAATCTTTCTGAAAAAAAAGCGCCTGTCGGAATAAATCTTGAAGTGACTTCTGAATTAAAAGATTTAACTCTTTCGTATAAAATTTATTCGAGCGTAAATGCAGGAGAAAATTTTGTAAGCGAGGGTAAAGCTTCTGTCGTCCGCACTGATAAAAACTCTCCGAACGGTACGGCGTATATTCCGCTTGAGGTAGTTCCGCCGGGAATGACGACTGTAGAAATTACAGCGTTAAGCGGCAAGGAATATTCTGCGGTATGTTATGCGCAGATTGCTGTAATCCGTCAAATCGAAGAAAGTCAAATAAATGATGTAAAGGCGGCGCAATATTTTTGTACTGAAGATACAGTTTGGGACTCAGAAAGCGGAAGTTTTATAATCGGTAATTGCAAAAAGTTGTGCGGTATTGCAAATCTTGAAGGCAAATTGAGCGCAAGTTTTGCTGGTCGTGTTTCAGGGCTTGAAGTGAGCGTTTCTGGAAAGACAGTTTCGATTGTTCCTCTGGAAAGCGGAATATATAAAGATGTCGTAGTGCACGTTGAAAATGATTCTAGCGAGAAAATTGACTTTGCACCAGTGACGTTTATTTATGACGTAGAAGCGCCTGCGATTTCAGTTCAGCGTCCTGCGTTGAATGAGTGGGTTCGCGACAAGTTCGTAATTTTGGGAACTGTGACTGATAAAACTGGAATTCTTTCTGTGGAGTATTCTGTTGACGGTGAAAAGACTTGGAAAAGTTTTGGAAATGCCGGAAAGAAACTTTCGATGCAGATTATGGCAGAAGAAGACATTGCGCAGTTTGAAGACGGAATTTTTTGCGTTGACATAAAGGCTGTTGATATTACAGGAAATGTTTCGTATTACAGGAATGTTTTGCAAAAGGATACAAATCCGCCTGCCATTACTGTAATTGTTCCGGGAATTGAAGAAACTATAAACGGAAAAAATGCGATTGCCTTTATTGCAAAAGATGAAGGCTTTTTGGACAAAGTAGAGTATGTAAATATTAATACAGGTGTCAGGACTGAAATTCCAAAGTCATCGATGATTACGACTTTTGTCGGAACTTCTGAAATGCCTGTCAGCAAATCTATGAGATTTGATTTTAAAGATATTGCCGGCAATGTGACTTCCCGGAATTCGTGGGAGTTTATTATTGACAGTCAGTCTGATTTGCCTGTTGCGACAGTTCAGCTGCCGACAGAGAATGAAGTCGTTACGAAGGACTTTGTGATTTCGGGTGTTGTGCTTGATGATGACGGTGCAAGTTCTGTTTTTTATAAAATTGATAACGGAAAGTATCTTGAAATTCCGGGGCAGGGATATAGTTTTAGCGTTGACATTCCTCTTGAATCTATGACTGATAACGAACATTCTGTAACTGTTTACGGCGTTGATATAAACGGAGTAAAAGGTCCTGAGTTTGTGCGCAAGTTCCGTGTTTCTCTTGAAGAACCTGTAGGAAGAATGACAGCGCCTTTGATTGAATCTACGCAAAGTAAAATCGTTACGTTGACAGGAACTGCATCTGATAAAAACGGAATTGCAAAGGTTGAAGTTTCGGTTGATAACGGGAACAGTTACAACGATGCTGTCGGTAAGGAAAACTGGACGTACACGTTTGATACAAGAGTTCTGCCTGACGAAACTCACGTTGTATTTATCAGGACGACTGATGAATACGGAATTGAAAGCATTTATTCAAGTTTGATAAATATTGACAACACATGTCCGGAACTTTCTCTTGAACTTCCGCTTGATGATTCAAAAACGACAGGACCTGTTTTCTTTTCTGGATTTACGCTTGATAATATAGGTTTGACTGAACTGTATATAACAGTGACGAGCCTCGACGGAAAATATGTAAGCCCGAAACTTTCGCGGACAGATTTAGTTCCTGACAAAATAATTACGACGACAGTAGATTTGAGTACTCTTGATAACGGGCGTTACAATGTTCAGCTTACGGGAAAAGATGCTGCAGGGAATGAATCGAGTGTAAGCCGGAACATTACTCTTGACAAGCGCGTTGCAGAGGCGGACGTAAATATTTACTACCCTTTAAATGGCGAACACAAAGACGGCGAATTTAATATTTACGGCGAAGTCATAACGACGCGAAAAGTTAATTCCGTAACGCTTGTAGTTGACGGAAAAAATCTTGAAACTGCCGTACTTTCTGAAACAGGTTATTTTAAATTTCCGATGAGCGAAAAAAATCTTACTGCTGGAAATCATACTTACAAAGTCCGCGCTTCTCTTGAAGGCAATATGAGTGTTGATTCTATTGAACAGACTGTTTCATTTAATCCGTATGGTGCATGGATTACGATTGACAATTTTGATTACGGCGATTTTGCGATTGAACGTCCTTACATAAAAGGTCGCGCCGGGTATACAGTTCTCCCTGAAGAACTTGAAGCTGCAAAAGCAAAAGGCGCAACAAAGGAACAGAAAGCTGCCCTTGAAGCAAAATCTTTGAGCTACATAGAACTTAGTTTTGACAACGGAAAAACTTTTAAAAGGATAGGCAATAATAAAAACTGGAAATACAGAATAGAAAATGAAGATATGAAAGAAGGCTATCATTTTATGCTTTTGCGTGCCGTAATGAAAAACGGCGAATCTGCGATTAACAGATGTATCGTTCAGATTGATAAGACGGCGCCTTTTGTAAAAATGATTGCACCTGGCATTGGCGGACGTTATAACCAGAGCCTTGAGTTTTCGGGGCTCGCAAGCGATGCAGTCGGTTTAAACTCTGTTACGCTTTCGCTCAGAAAAGGCGATAAGGCAGGTTACGAAGTTCCCGGTTTTATACAGGGACTTTATCTTGACGGTTCGTTTTGGGGCGCTTCGCTTTTTAATGTAGGGCTTGGGCTTTCTTTCTTTGATGATAACGTAAAATTGCAGTTTCAGTACGGACAGTTTTCGCAGGAACAGCGCGAAATGTTCAGTCAGACAAGATTGCGTTACGGTGGAAATGTGTTCGGATTAAAACTGCTTGCAAATATTGCTTACATTCCTTTTAGGTGGATGTTTGGGCCTGATTGGGACTGGCTTAGTATGGGTGTCGCGCTCGGTGCAAATTTCAGCATGTTTACGGAAACGGCAAGCGGAAAGCCGCAGATACTTTCTGCACTGCTTGGTCAGGTTGAGTTTCCGCGCGTGACGTTTAAAAAGTCAAAGTGCTTCAGGACGATTTCGCTGTATTCGGAATTTCAGTTGTGGTTTATTCCGAGTGATGTAACCGGCGGAAACATTGACATAAAGAATATGGTCTTTCAGTTTTCTGAAGGAATACGGATTAATATTTTTTAGGAGGCGGATATATGAAACAGGTTTTAAAATTTCAGAAGTTTATAGTTTCAGTTTCACTTCTTTTTTTGCTGACATTCTCTGCTTGTGAAGTAGGACTTGGAGAGGCAGTCGATACTTCAAGTCCGAATGTATCAATTAATTATCCGCCGGCTTCGAGTACAATCCGCGATTCATTTATTATTGCCGGAATCTGCGAGGACGACAAAGGCGTATCTTCCGTAAAAGTGAGCATTACAAATACTGACGAAGGAAAATCTTACGGAACCTACGATGCTTCTGTTTCAGGAAATACATGGCAGGTACAGCTTAACGAAAAAGGTAGTGGCAAATATAACGGCTATCTGATGCCTGACGGACGTTATGTTGCCGAAGTTATTGCGACAGACGGAAGCGGACGACAATCTGGCATTTCATCTCTTTCGTTTGATATTGACAATACAGCTCCTGTAGTAATTTTTAGCGAACCGGGAATTGACTCGCTTGCTGATGCAACAGCTTACGGAACGAAATTTAAAATCTCTGCAACGATTGCAGAAGACCACAATGTTTCAAAAATGGTAATGAATATTTTTGATGCAGAAACAGAAAATCTTATTACTACGATTGAGCGCACTAACATTGAAATTGCAGGCGGAACAGAAGTAACGTTTGCAGAAAAAGGTGGCGAAGGAGACTTGGATTCAAATTACAGCATTCTTTATGATTATGAAAACGAAAGTCAGCCTTACAAAGATAAAAAATATTACTGCGAAATTGAAATTTCAGATTCTGCAAGACAATATAAAAAATCAGAAAGTGATTCTTCTGCTCTTGGAAACAAGACTTCTAAATTCTATTTTTACGATGACGTTTATAATGCATGGTTAAGTTCTGATGCAGGACTTGAAACTTCGAGCATAAAAAAAATATTTAACGGAACTTATTCAGGTAATTTTTCTGGTGCACAAATTTCAACTCCGACTTTAAAAGAGGACGGAAGCATTGACCGCACAGAAGACGGAAAGTCTGTTCACGATAGCGGCAAAGCAGCTTTTGATTATGTAAAAGAAAATCTTTTCAGACAGAGAGCATCTTTTATTTTAAATCCTGATGCCAATCCTTCGTATACTGTAGTAGGTTTTGCACCTCCAAGTAATAACGAATTTGATGATTCAAATTTAACTCAGGCAATTTCTGGACAGTCAGTTTCTGTTCAGGTTATAGCAGGACGAAATAAAACAAATATTGACCCTGCAACGCTTAAAGTTTATCAGTTCGGACCTTATGAAACACTTTTTGAATTAAAGGCTGATCTTGATAAAATTTATAATAATCCGACACAGGAAGCACTTGATGAAAAGAGAAATGAAATTGCAGACAACAGTTCTTACAGTTCAAGTTCTACTGATTCGTATGTTTTTTCTGTTCATCTTGGAGCATTAAAAGGAAATAAATATTATGCAATTGCTGCAACAGGTAAAGATAAATCTGATTGCGATATCAAGAATGCTGACAATAAATATTTTGTATGCAAAGGACAACTGTCAGGAAATGCGCCTGTCATCACAATCGGAGAACCTGATAGTGATAATCCGCTTTTAAATCCGAAAGATTTGTCAATATTAGGTTCTAACAAACTTAGTTTTACTGGAACTGTAAGTTCTGACAGTGACATTACAAGTGCAAGATACAGCGTTTGTGCAACTGATGAAAAGCAAAATTCCGGAATTCTTAAGAACTACAGTGGTAATCTTACTTTTGGTGATGGCGGATGGAATTTTGATTTGTCAAATGATGCAAATTTCAGTGAGCTTGCTGATGGAAAGGAATTTTTATATGAAGTAACTGTTTTATTTTCTAACGACGGAGGAAGTTCCTCTGTAACGCGGAAAATTCATGTTGATACGACAAAGCCTGTCGTAGAGTTGAATTCAATTACTCCGTATGTCGAAAGTACAGACTCTGGTGACGGTGATAAGAAATTATGTTTAAACGGAACGTTTACTGTAACAGGAAGCGTTACGGAAACAAATCTTGAAACTGTGTGGTATGAAATCTGGTCAGATGGCGCAGAGAAATATTCTTATAAATCAGAAGATCTTGGTGCAAAATATACGGTTAGCGGCGATACTATAAAGATTGATTCGACAGATGCAAATTTTAAAATTGAAGATGAAACAGAAATCGAAATCAAAGTTTATGCACGTGATAAAGCCGGTAACGAAAGTTTTACAACTTCGACAGTTTATAATGGTGGTAAAAATTTCAAGGTTTCGCAGAAAACTGACAGACCAGTAATTACAGGAAATAATTTCTGCCTTGTAACAGATTCTAAAAATCTTTCCCTTACGCTTGACTTAGAAAATTCTAAAGGAAATATTTTTGACGAGAAATCAAATCATAATCTGATTGGTACAATTACAGACGATGACGGATTTGAATCTATAACAGTTTTTGTCTATAGTGACAAAGATAAACACGACGAGACTACTCGTGTAAGTAATGACGCGATTACCTTTACTAAAGGTACGACTGTCGTTCCGTTTACTTACAAAGGTCTTCCGACTGAATCGGGCATTTACTGGGTTATAATTGAAGCCGTTGACTCAACATACAGCGCTGCAACTTCTGAAAAGGTCAATGCAAACAGAAAAACGACTTACGGTCCGTTCTGCATTGCAATTGACAATTCAAATCCTGTTGTTACGGAAACTCTCGTAAAGACAGAAGATACTCAATATGTAAATGAAAAAGCAGCGACAGTTGATTTTGGCGGTACGATTGCTGATGACTGGGAAATATCTAAATTAAATGTTTTTGTTGAATATACAAAAGCAGATTCTTCAGACGAAACTTCGGCAGAGAAGATTGAAGAATTAAAAACTTCGTATACTTTGTTTCCAGACAGTAAGTGGACTCATATTTTAAATCTTGCAGGCACCGATTATAAAGACGGACTTTATAAAGTAACGTTTACTGCAACAGATGCTGCAGGTAAAACTTCGTCTGTAGTGCGTACTGTTTATAAAGATACACAGATTCCTGAGTTTGGAAATAGCACTATAACAGACAAAAATGATTCCGGCTATAAAGCAGAAAATGTAAAGCCTTATATTACGACACCTTCTGTAAACGGTTGGTATAATACGAATTCTCTTACTGTAATCGGTGGAATTTCTGACAGCGCAAGCGGTGTAAAAAAAGTTGAATATACTCTTGATAATACATCAGAAAATCCATCATGGACAGAACTTTCTGGTACATCGTCATTTGGCGGAACAATCGCAGGTGTTCAGCATTATGGAACGATTACTTTGAGGGCGACTGACAATGCAGGTAATGAAGCATTTTACAGAGAACTTAAAGGAATTAAAATTGATACTAGCGTTCCGTCTGCGGTGATTACAAAAATTGATGGTTCAGCAGAAGGGGTTGGAAATAAACTTTCTAACGGCAAGACTGATATTCTGCTTGAAGGCGAAGCTGAAGATAGTTTAAGTGGAATAGCATCGATAAAAATTTCGATAAACGGAAAAAATTTTACTGACAGTAATTATACTGTTGACGTTGAAAAATTTGAAAATAAGGACGCAACTGTAAAAACATGGTCAGCTGTAATTCCTAATGGCAAACTTAAAAATGCAAACTCGGGAACTGTTTGGGCACAGGTAACTGACAACGCAGGCAATGTTTCGGAAGTAAACTTGTTCTCTCTGCAAGTTGATACGTCAAAACCGAGTGTAGCTTTTAACGGTGACATACAGAATGCAACTGTAAATAAAAAGATTACAGTTGCAGGAACTGCAAACGATGATCAGAAACTTGAGTCTGTAAAACTTGAATATAAATTTGGTTCAAATGATACTGACTGGAAAGAAGTTACGTCAGATGGAACTGACTTAGGTAATAAAGTTTCAGGTACTTATAACTGGAGCATAACTGAGCTTGATACAGAAAAAGCATTTGGTGAAATAATTTACGACTGCGACTCTGTAAAAGACGGTATTCAGGTTATGCTGCGTGTTACGGCAACTGATGAAGCAGGAAATGACAGCGTCTCTGCAAAAACGACAATTACAGTTGACCAGAATGCAGACAGACCTGTAATTACGTTTACTAACTTGAATCCTCTTAACGGAATGTCAGAGTCAAATTACCTTTTCTTTAATAATACAAAAATGCTTGGCAACATTACTGACGATGACGGAGTTGCAGGACTTGTATTTAAAGTTATAGTAAAGGAACTTTCTGCAAACGAAGAGCCTGTCGCTCCAGCTGTATCAGAATGGGAAGCGGCTTCAGAAGTTCAGCTTTCAAGCGGCTCATGGAATTATACGCTTTCTAGTCAGGGTAAACAGGCAATTTACTTTTATGTAAAAGATTCAAAAGGTGCAGAGTTCTATTCAAAAATTACGGACACTGCTGATGAAAAGAATTTTTATGATTCTGTTTATTTGAAAGATGAAACAAATGTGTTTGGAAATTCAGATAAGCCGTCAAGCATTCTGTATCTGCGCGTTGATACAGTTCCACCTGAATATAAAGACCCGGGCTATAATTTTTACTCTGTAAAAGACGGCAAATATTTGAAAGCCGATTCAGATACTTGGGACGATTCTGTAAGCAAGCAGATTTTTGGTGGCAATACTTCAAAGTTTAAAATACGGATTACTGCCAGCGATGCAAACGGAATAAAGAACGTTACTGGAACGATGGGAGAAAAAACTTCTGATCAGGGATATAAAGTATATCAGTTTACTTACAAAGGAACTGATGCAGAAAAAAACGGCTTGTGGGTCAGCGGAGATATTCTTACAGGCGGGTTATCTGGTGACGGAAACTTAAAAGACGGAATAAATTATTTTACTATTTCCGTAACAGATAATGCAGATACTTCAAGGTCTATTACGTTAATTCTTAATGTTGACAATACAAAGCCGGAAGTAACAATTTCAAATCCGTCAAGCATTACGACTGTGAGCGGAGAAGTTTCTGCTTATGGCGGCGTTAACGAAGATACCGAATTGTATTATGCAATTTCTGTAAGCAATGAAGTTTCGCCTGATGATGAAGCGACTGCCATAACAAGCTGGAAAGATGTCAACGGAAATTCTTATGCTATAAACGACATAAAAGACAAAATTAAATACACCGCAATAAAAGGTGCTTCGCTCCAGTGGTACATTTACTTTGACGGCGATACTGACGAAAGCCTTATTGTTTCGCATGATAAAACGCTGAACGATTATCTTATCGATTACGGTATTACGACAGAAGCTGCAATAAAAGCAACTGACAATACACAGTTTGATAAAATCGTAAACCTTTATCTGTGGGTAAAAGCTATAGATAAAGCCGGCAACATAACAGAAGAAAAACATCTTTTAAAACTTGACCCTCAAGGGGACAGACCTACAGTGTCTTTGAGCTATCCTGAAAAAGACGGCGATACGCTCGGCGGAACAATAAAAATTTATGGTGAAGCAAATGACAATAAATCTGTAGAAACTGTATGGCTTCAGGTAATTTCTCAAAAGGATTCTTCTGACTGGAGCAGCCGTGTTGAATACGATGATACGACAACTCCATATACAATAAAGAAATTTGAAGTTGCAAAATCTGACCTTGATTTACTTGCAGAAAAAGGCTATAAAGTTTTCAATTATAAGACTTACAAGCAGGATGGTACGCAGACTGCATGGACATCGGGCAAAACCCTTGCCGCAGGTGAAAACTATTCTGATTATGCGATTCTTGCAAACTCAAGCGGAAATACCTGGAACCTTAAAATAAACGTATATGACGAACTTAATCCTGTTACAGAAAATTCAAATGTAATTGCAATCCGTGCTATTGCAAAGGATGGCGATAATAAAGAAAGCATTCCTTTTGATAGAATATTTACGATTGACAGTGACAAGCCTGTGTTCGGTTCGTCGCAACAGTTCTATCTTGTTCAGTCTGACAGCAAAGATTATACGGCATCGTCAACGGCTTCGCGCATATACACAGAAGATATGTTTGTCAAAGGCGAGTGGTATTTAATCGGAAGTGTTGAAGACGATGTAGGCATAAAGAATTTAAAAGTTAAAAACAATCTGACATCAGAAAACCTAGACTTTGTAAAAGATGAAAGCTTGCAAAGCGGAACTGATTTTGATGTTTATAGAAAAGACGACAATAAAAAAGTTATCTACTTTAAGTACAAACTCAAAACAGAAAGTGGCGTAGGTAATCTTGACTTAACTTTTACTGCCGAAGACATTGCACAGGGAACTACTCATACTCAGGAGAAAAACGTAAAAATCAATTTTGACAACACTGCTCCTGTTTTAGTGTCTGCTTCTGACTCCGGTTACAATATAAGTCCGAGCGTAAAACAGACAAACAATTTTTATACGTTCGGTTCAAGAGTAAAAGAAGATGCAGTAAGCGGTGTGAACCAGTCGGGCTTTGATTACGTTTCATTTTATTTTGTGCGGCGCAGTGACAGGACGACAGACGGTAAAAATATTCTCTACGACATAATGCTCCCGCGTACAGATGTCGGAAATAAAATTGAACTTTCTTCACTGATATATCAGGAAGGCCTTTATTGGAAACAAAAAACTGTAAAACGCGATGAAAGCACACCGGGACTTTTAAAACTCGATGAACCTGATTCAAACATTCATGCAGGCGGACTCGTAAAAATCGGCGGAACGAATTATATGATTCAGTCTGTTTCTGGAACTGATGTCAATATCAGCGAAGAAGTTCCTGTTGAATATACAGAAGCGCTTTTTGCATGTTCTCTTGTTGTAAACAACACTGTAACTGAAACAGAGTTCGGTGCATTGCAGAGCGACGGATATTATTTAAAGCCTGCAAACGATGACGGCGACAGAATGATAGAAAGCGTTACAAAGTCTGGAACGACATGGAGTTGGGAAGCTGACATTTGTTCAAAGAATATTCCTGACGGCGCAATCGAACTTCACTATGTTGCATTTGACAAAGCAGGAAATTACAGCATTGGTGTAATGGGCTGCACAGATAAAACGACTTATGACTCTTACGGAACAGACGACACAAAGAGCGCAGTTTCTGTTTACGATTACAATTCTTTAAATCCTGCGTTTGTAAGCAATAATCAGCCGCGCATTGCCGGAGTTATTTTTGGAACAGACGACAACGGCGACGGCAACGTGGGAGACAAAGAAATTATCAAGACATACGGTGGCTGGTATAATACTTCCAATCCATATAATAACCTTATTGACGGTGTTAAAGTAAACGGTCAAAAAGCAAACGGCGATTACATCACGGAATTTAACATTCCAGAAGATTTGTCAGATTCCGTTCTTGCAATAAAAGGACGAACAGTAATCAAGCCCGAAATCGTCGGCGGAAATAACGGATTGCAGTATACTTACGAAGTTACAAAATATGACGAAGACAGTGCTTATTACAGTTCTCAAAAAGAAGTTCTGACTGATGAAGATTCTTCGACAAATGCTGTGCGTGACGGAATTACAATCGACTTGACAGTAAAAAAACTTTTGACAGTTTCTGGCAGTAAGTCAATTGAAGACGGTAAAAAGCAGAAGTTCACCTTTAAGATTTGGGATAATACGGAGGGAACTGTAGCAGGTTCTACAAGTCAGTACGCAACTATAAATCTCATCGCTGACGTTGTCCTCAAAGATAACGAAAAGGCAAAGGCATGGCTAAAACCGTTCTTCTGGAAGTGGAATGATACGACAAAGTCAATCGAATCTTCTATATACAATAATGATAGAAACAATGGTCATATAGAAATTGAATCTGACTGGAAAAATACTGCAGGTAAAACAGGCGGTTATAATGAAAGCGCAACGAGCGGAATTTCTGACGGCGATCCAAAAGTGTCAGGCATCATATCGCTTCGTGGTACAGCTTCTGACAATGTATGCGTAAATGAAATCTGGTTAAAGATTCCTGGCTTGACGACTGACGGCGGATTTATGCAGGTTGCAAAACGTGACGCAGGAAACTGGGTGTCTGTAGTAGATCTTGACGATGACGGTCTGTTATTTGAACTTGACGGTTCAGAAGAATTTAGCCAGATAACAGGAAACACAGTAAACTTTATGATTCATTGGAATACGGCAAAGATTGCGGAAGTTGCAGCTTATGACAAGACTGTCGAAGTAATGGCACGTGACAGAGGTTCTGTCTCTCTTGGCGCAGACGATGAACTTGTATATACAACAAACGGAAATTCTGATTCTTCAACTGTTCAGACTGCGGAAGAAAATTTAACTCCGTATTACAAGGTAGATGTCGTACCGTATATTACGGGCGTAGAAACTGCACTGAAGAACAGGCTGAAATCAAGTATAAAGGCTGCGTACTCAAGGACTGCATTGGGAAGATATATCGTTTCTGCTGATGAATCAGAAATTGCTTTGACAGGATTTAATCTTGGTACTCAAAACAAAGTTGCTCCTGCTTCATTGGCTTCAGGGTATTATTCAATAACTGTAAATGGAGTAGAATCAATCAATAATAAAAACTATAACGATGCATGCGGTTCTTATAAAGTTGGTATTACTGAATCAAGTTCTTACAGCGAAAAGAACATATATGCTTACAACCGCCAGCCTGTAGAGAAGAGCAATCATTTGCTTACTGATGATGTATACTTTGACGTCTGGGAATTTGACAGTGATGCTGCAATTCCTATGAGCGGAAAACTGAGCGAACCTGTTATGAAGATAAATCCAAATAACGGAAAAATAGGTTTTGCATTTGTAAGCGGACCTGCAGATTTTAGTATGGCTGACGGTAATAACGATTCGTATAAACGGTATCAGAGAAATTATGCAACTTTCTCTAATGTAAGCCTTGCTTTTGATGATGCAGGTAATTCTTATGGAACTGCAACAGGTCTTGATACATATCCGGAAGATGCTACAAAAACTCTTGCAGGACGCTTTACGTTTATGACAAGCAGATGGGGTATAGGGGACTTGTCTATGGACGACAACTATAATGCTCAGAATAAGATTCGCTTTGAAGCAATAGGATTGCCTGGAAGTCAGAAGTGCTATGTAAAAGGAACTTATCCTAGTACATATACTATGACTGAAACACGTTTTGCTTCCCCAAGTCTTGCAGTTGCATCTCATGAAAATAATACTTCTGTTTACCTTGCATATTATGATGATGTTCAGGGGCAGATACGGTTTAGGTATGGTTCTGTATGTCCAGGTTCAAAAGCCGATTTTAATAATTTTGTAGATAACTCTGGATTTGGAGATTTAAATGGTGGATATAAACGTGTCTTTGAATCTTATACATCAAACTTTAGCCTTATTGCCGGTGCGGACTGGCAGAAATACAAAACTTCCAGTGATACGACAAACGGCTACACAAAACAAGTTGGAACCAACTGGTTCTATGATACTGGCTATAATGCAGGTCAATATGTTGCAATAGACGTAATTGCCGGTTCTTCTGCTTCTAATGATAAAGTCGTTGCAGTCTGGTATGACGGTACTGACTGCTGGCTTGGATTAAATACTAATCCTACAATCGGTAATGATAACGGCAAAGAACAGGGCTGGTCATGCAAGAAAATCTTTAGTGACGGCGGTGAATACTGTACTGTAAAAGCCGGTCCTGACGGAAGTATTCATATTGCTGCAAATGTTGACGGAAGCCTTAAATATGCGTACATAACAAATACTTCGTCAATCGACTCTTATGACGAGGCAACAGATTCTGTAACTGTAGATTCGTTTACTATTACAGGCGAGCAGATTAATATAGATGTCGGCCGCAAGCTTAATGCACAGGGGGCATACGTTGTAGTGCCAGTCATAAGTTATTATGTAAGTGCAGCAAAACTTCCGGCTGTAGCTTCTCTTGTAATTCCTGATGACGGTACAATGGACTATACTGCACAGGGCACAGTAAATGATGTGTTTACAGGAAATTGGGAGGTTTCGCTTATACCTACATCCAGCACGATGAGCGGAGGCGCTAATGACAAAGTAAATGTCGGTCTCTGGAAGAAGACTGTTGATGCAGTTAAGGGTGTAATAGTTAAAAGTTCTGATATGAATTCTACAACAAAAGGCTCAAATGCTTCTAGTACAACTAACGGTAACTGCTACGGAAACGGTACGGCAAATCCTGTTCTTGGATATGCAATAAAAACTTCTTCTGGAACAGCCATCGAAACAGCCCAAAAGAAATAGCATTTTAACAGACAATGCAAAAAAAAACGGTCGTCATGAAAAACTCTGGCGGCCGTTTTTTTATAAAAACAAAAACTGCTATTTTAAGTATTCTCTGATTTTGTCTGCATAAGAATGTACTCGTTCTGGCGAAATAAAGGCTGCCTCTTTTAACGATGGTAAAGGTCCTGCAGGAGATGCGGCCGCCCAAAATCGTACATCGTCTGACAGCGAGTCTGAACTTTCTGCAACTGATGCTGTTGGGGCAAGCATTGTTTTTGCAGAAAGTTCAGTCTGTACTTCCTGCAAAATTAAGTAAGACAAAATCTTCTGGCTTTGGCTTTCGTTTTTTAAAACGGCGGCGCAGATTTCAGGTGCAATTATACCAAATTCCTGATGAACTTCTTTTTGCGGAAAAATGCAGGCATCGTAATATTTTACGAGCACATAAGAAAGACTGCGGTGAGTGCTTAAAAAAGCTGCGAGTGCACCGAGCTTGTGCTCTTTCATTAAAAACTCGATGTCTGTTTTTGTTGCATTTATCCAGCTGGGATTTATAAGTCCCTGATTCTGAAGTTTTTTTATTTCATCGAGGACACGGCACAAATCGTCAGGAAGTTCTGAAAGCGCCCCCTGGCTTTTGTAAAGTTCTGTACAAAGTTTCTGATATTTTTCTGCGCCGTACATGCTCTGGGCAAACGTACTTATAAAACCAAAAAGTTCATTGTCATCGCTTCCGATTGCTATCAGCGGAAACTCTGCTTTTTCCTTTACGGCTTCAAGATATGTCGTAAACTGTTCAAGCGTTTCTGGAACAGAAAGTCCAATCTGGTTTCTGTATGTTCTGTAAACTGCAAGTTCAAAATGGTCAAGCAGGACAGGAAGTGCGTAATTTGCAGAATTGTGCATTACGGTGCTGTACTTGATTTTTGTCGGCAGGAAGTCCGCTGTTTTTGCAGAAACATTTTTCGGTTTTAAATCAATGAGTGACTTTGAATTATACGCAAAGACAATCGAGAATTTTTTTGAAGCATTTGATGGCATCGGTTTTGTTCCGTCAAGAATGTAGAATTTTATTTTTGAATTTTCACGGACTGCAATCTGCTGTTCAATTTGTGTCCTTACGTTTTCTGGAATCTGATAAAAAGCAATTTTAAAAGTTTTACTGCTTTTGATTAACGATGCTGTCAGAAAAACGGCAGACAAAACTGCAAAAATTATTAATGCAGTCAAAATGTGTTTTCGTGTAATTTTAAAAGATTTCATATCTTTATTGTAACTTAATATTTGCATTATGTCTTGCATTTGCTTACGCTGAATTTTGCAAACCACGATGAATGAAAGAATAAAAAATCATCTTATACTATACAAAAAATTAGATAAATTGAATAAATATCTCCAAAATCCCTATTTTTTGTGATTAGTTTTTATATAGAAATTTATTTTTTTGTAGAAAAAAAATGAAAAATCTGTGAAAATATAAGATTATAATGTTATTCTGTATAATAACTTTTATTGAATAACGGAATTTCTAAAGTTAGAAAATACAAAAGGAGGAATTATATGTTTGTAAAACAGAGAAAGCAGTTTTCCATGCTTTTTATTTTTACTTTCGTCTTTTCAATCGGAGGGCTTGTTTTTGCAAAGCCTAAATCAGACCTTGTAAAACAGGAACCTGGTTTTTATTATGGATTTGGTCAGGGTTCTACAAAAGAAGAAGCTGAATTTGCAGCTAAAAAGGATTTGATTGAAAATTCTTTGACTTCAACTTTGCGTATTACAAGCCCTGCTGCTTCTCAGATTATCATAACTGACGAAGCAGTAAAAGAACGCTCAGAAAAATATCAGACTGCTTATCAAAGCAAAAATGGTCTGTCTGTTGCTTATAAAATTAAGGCTGAAAACTGGGATAAAGAAGAAAAGGTTTATGCAGAAACTCTGCGAAAGACACTTGCTGACGAATATCAGAAACTTGCTGCAAAAGGTTCTGCTGTAGCAAGGCTTGCAAGTGCAGAAAAAATTATGCAGGTTCTTTCTGAAAGAGGTGAAACTGAACTTCTTACTTTACAGGATAAAGGTACTGAACTTTACGCACGCAAAGTTGAAAGTATCTGTGCTTCTGTAGTAAACGACATTGTACTGTCAATTTCTGTAAGTGACGGAATCATCAGCCCGTCAACTTTAATTACTGTAAAAGCTGCAGACAAAAACGGAAAAGCTGTTGCAGACCTTCCTTTGAAAATTGTATGGGAAGATTCTTATATGCCTGTTTCATCAGAAGCCGGAGAACTTGCAGAAGTATGTGCAATTTTAAAGACAGATAAATCTGGTAATGCAACTGCAGAATATCCTGTAGCAGAAGAATACCGCAACAAAATTATCTGCCTTACAGTTTCAACAGCTCTGTCAGTTTCTGACTATGCAACTAAGGCAATGAGAAAAATCGATGCATCATCTTCTGTTGATGCTCACTATTTCTGCGTAGATGACGTAAAAGAAGCTTTTAAAACTGCAGCAGTTGCAGGCGGCGAATTTGAAGCAGGCGCTGTAAAACAGGATAAAAGGGCAACTCAAAGAGAAGCTTCGCGCAAGGTAGAAGTAAAACCTTTTGAGATTAGCGTTACTCCTGTTACAAATTTGCAGTATGCAGCTTATCTTTATCTGACACGTTCAGAATCTTATCCTGAATATTTTGACAATACAGATTATAATAATGTAAACCAGCCTGTAATTGCCGTAAGCGTTGCAGATGCAGAAGGTTATGCAAAATGGCTTTCTGAACAGACAGGAAATGTTTACCGCCTTCCTACTGACGATGAATGGGAATGCGCAGCACGCGCAGGTCAGGAAGTGATTTATCCTTGGGGCGATGATGATCCGTCAAAAGCAAAGATTGCAAATTACAAAGGAAACGGAAAGGTAAAAGGTCCTTCTAAAGTTGGAGAATTTGCAGACAGCACAAACAGCATTGGTCTTGTTGATATGGCAGGAAATGTATGGGAATGGACTTCTTCTGCGCGCGGTATAGAAAGTGAAACTGACTTACGCACTGTAAAAGGTGGTTCATGGATGGACGGTCCTCTTGATCTTAGAATTTCAAATTTTAAAAATATTGATTCTACAAACGGATATCCTGATGTTGGATTCCGTCTAGTTAAGGAGATTGCACAATGAAAAAAATGAAAGTTTTAGCATTACTTGCAGCAACTGCAATGTTTATGTCTTGTGTTTCTACTGGCGGCTCTGATAATGATCCTGCTGTCAACAAAGGTGTTAATGCATGGAACAGCAAGGGACCTGCGGCTGCAGAAGCCTACTGGGTAGAAATCAAAGATGCTGAAAAACAAAAAAAGTATTTAAATTATATCAAATTGTTTAATGCCGGAAATAATGCGCTTGAAAGCACAGACACAGTAAAAGCTTCAAACGAAGCAAAACTGCTTTCTGCCTGCAATACGGCGCTTACAAAATTTGAAGCAATCGATACTTCTCTCAAACTGCCTGCTGATGTTGCAGAAAAAGGTGGTACTCTTACTGCAGCCCGCATCGACAAACTTATCGGTGCAGGTAAAATTGCTGATGCAACAAAAATGTATAAACGTGCAAACAAGGTTTATGCAGGCAATGCATCACTTGCTGCAATTTCTAGTCAGGTTACGGCAGCAAATACAATCAATTCAAAAGTAGCTTCTCTCTTTGAACAGGCAGATAAAGCCGGTCAGATTGAAGACTTTGATGCAAAAATTGCCGCTTACGATGCAGTTCTTGCAAAATGTCCTGCACTGGAATCAGAAGCAAATGCCATTGTAAAAAGTACAGGCGCTGCATCAAATTCTGGACTTGCTGTATATGCAAAGAGCGTAAAAAAAGTTCGTCAGGATATTTCCGTTCAGCATGAAGCAGCTTTCCGTGAAAAGATTTATGATTTCAAAGACCGTATCGGTGCAGAATTTGCACGTCAGCCGGAAGGACCGGGCTCAGGCAAAAACGGAAGCTATACTCTTGATGAAATCCATGACCACTATGTTTCAGTTTCAAACAACATGGACAAGATTTACAATGAACTTCTTGCATTTGCTGCAAAGTACAACAAGAATGTTTCACAGGAAGTAATTGATGATGTAAAGGCTCAGAAAAATGACCTTAACGCAAAAATTGCTCAGGTTAACAGAGAAATTGCAAACAAGAAAGAAATCGAAAGCCGCGGTAAAACTGTAATGCCGCTCATGATTGGTCTTTTCAATCCGGCTCCGGGCTCAACAAAAGAAAGCCAGAAGTCACGTCCTGCAAAATTCAGCGCTAAAGGCCAGAAAGGCAGCGAATACTGGTGGGGAATGGTTTCTATTCCTAAAGGCCAGATGAACGACCTTGTAATTACACTCAAAGACAACAGGACTGTAAGAGTTTTCAATGAAAATACAAAGAGCGGAAAACTCATCGAAAAGAATAACATTCAGGATCTTGTAAGCCGCTCTTCTCGCGTAGGAAACTCATGGCCTGTATTGAATGCAGGAAGCCAGCTTAAAGGTTCAAACTATTTCTTTGAAATTCAGAAAGGAAAAACAGACAGCTATTCTGGTGAAGTAGTTGTTTACAGTTCATTTATTGTAAGGATGCGTTAATTATGAAAAATAAGAAAACTCTGATTGCAGCTATTGTTGTTGCCGCTATTGCAGTTATTTCTGTAGTTGGTGTAATAATCTGGAAATCTCAGCCAAAAGGAATGGTTGTTGCCGTTTCTACTTTGCCTGACTCATTAAACCCTGTTCTTGAACAGAACACTTCAGCTTTGAATGCTGATGAATTGATTTTTGATGGTCTTACTAATTTTGAAGTTGATGAAGTAAGCGGAAGGCTCTACACAGAACTTGCACTTGCAGAAAACATTGAACAGAATCAGAAAGACAAAAAGACATATACAGTTACACTTCGTGACGTAAACTGGCACGATGATACTCCTGTAACTGCAGACGATGTCGTATATTCTTTTAATGCCTACACACTTGAAGAAAATAATTCGCCAAAACGCGATTACCTTCTTTCTTTTATCAGCAGCGTAAAGGCTATTGATGACAAGACTGTAGAAATTGTTTTCAAGAATCCTATGCCGGAATTCCGTGCATATCCTGTACTTACATTCAAGATTATTCCGTCAAGATTTCAGGGACAGGAAATGGACGTAAATATGCGCAACGGCGAGCTTGAAAGAAAGTTTGCTACAGAACCTGTCGGAACAGGTCCATTTAAACTGGAAAGCTGGGAAATCGGTAAATGGCTTACTTTCAAAGGAAACGGACTTTATTTTAAAACAGTTCCTCAGGCAGATTCTCTTGTAATGAAACGTGTCATCGACCCTATCGTTCGTATGAATGAACTTCGCAAAGGCCGCATTAACGTTATTCTTGAAACAAATCCGATGGATCGTGCTTCTGTTGCAAAAATTCCAAAAGTTGACATCAATTCTTATATGCCTTATGCATTCTATGATGTTGCAATCAATACAGACCTTTTCCCTAAAGCAGAAGGTCGTCAGGCTATGGCAATGGCTCTCAACAAAGCTCAGCTTATTCCTGGAATTACAGACCGCGATGACGGTGTTATCCTTAACTATGGACCATTCCCGTCAAATCTGTTCCAGTCAAACATTCCTGAATACGTAAACGAACCGATGCCGGATGTTCTTCCGTATAATCTTAAAAAAGCAAAAACTCTTGCTAAAAACGGAAACATCTCAGGTCAGAATGCAATCCTTATTTACCCTGACTCAATGGGTGATTTTGGAAAACAGATGGCAGAAGGCATTGCTTCTCAGCTTGCAGAAATCGGTCTGAATGTTGAAGTAAAACGTACTGGTGACCAGGTATTCAAACGCATGGTTTTCAAAGAAAAATCTTATGAACTTGCACTTATGTATCACGAAGGTTTTGACAACGTATATTCTACTATCGGTGATATGTACCGGACAAACGGTGTAGAAAACATTACAGGAATCTCTGACAAGACTCTTAACAATCTGCTTGGTCAGTGGGAAAAAGAAGTTGAAACAGAAAAATGGGTTGACCTTACACTCAAACTCAATCAGAGAGTATGTGAACTTTCTCCATACCTGTACTTGTGCTCATTGCAGAAAGACGTTTATTCACGTGGTTTGTCTAATGTACTGATTGCTACAGACAATCCGTTCCTTTCTGTTGAAGAATGGAAATTTAAGGAGTAACAATGCGTTTTCTGCGTTTTTTAGGCAGAGAACTAGTCCTCCACGGCATTTTGTTTGCCGTGGTTGGAACAGTTGTTTTATCTGCTCTTTATCTTCTTTCTATTGGTGCGCCTCCAAATGCGTATGTTGATGCGGCAAAATCTTTCTGGCTTTTGATTTCTGGTTCTAAAGATTATTCAATGATGCATCCAGGATTCAGTTCAAGTCAGATTATTGCTTCTGGTGCGGCTGTAACATTGCCGCTTGCTTTAATTTCTCTTATTTTCCTTATCATTATTGCACTTATCTGTTCTGCTAATGCAGTTACGGGACGTTATCTTGAAATAAATCATGGTGAAAAAAAACTTGAAATCCTGCACAAAATTATCAGCGTAATTACATCATTTTTTGCAGCCGTTCCTCTGTTCGTAGGATTCTGGTTTTTGTATGCTGTAATTGGAGATGGAATTTCAATTCCGCTTATTGCGCTTTTGACAGTTTTACTTGGCGGACTTTCATGGGATGCAACAAACTTTTTAAAGACAGATATGCTGAGTCAGGTTGATTCTACGCATGCGATTGTGTATTCAACTCTTGGTCATAATCTTGGTTTGTTTTTCCCGCTGCCGGGAACATATTCAGGTTATCTTTTCTCTTCAAGTCTTCCGCGGTTTATTCCGTATCTTGCAGGAAAAGTTCCGGCAATTATAGGTTCTGTAACTATTGCGGAAGTTGCATTCAGCTTTCCGGGACTTGGAAGTACTTTGCTTGATGCACTGCTTGCAACTAATACAGACTTGCTTGTAACTTCTGTATTTATTCTGCTTTGTGTAAATGCTGTAGTTTCGTTTATCGTAAAAACGATTTTGTTCTTGATTTATCCGAGGGTCTATGAAAAAGCGATTTAATTTTCTCAAACTGATACTGGTTGTTGTTTTGATTCTCCCTCTTTTTCTGTCATGGCTTCCTGTTGATATGTTTGACAACATGGCAACACGAAACTTGTTTGGCACAAAATATCTAGAATCTCTGTTTTTGTCATTTAGGGAACTTTCTCTTACGCTTGTTTCTACTTTGCTTTTTGCAATGATTATAAGTATTTTGCTTGGTTATCTGAGCGTTCTTTCAATCGGGGCTGGAAGGTGCTTTTCGACAATACTGAATTCAATAGAATCAATTCCGTCAATACTTATCGCGCTGTTCTGTTATGCGCCTGTTTCTGGTGTTCTTGCGCGTACTTCGGGAAATGTTTCTACATGGATGTCGCTTTTTGTTTTTGTTCTTGCAGCAACTGCAACTACTTTGCCGGAAGCAATAAGAAGTATTTCGATTCCGCTTTCTGACCTTTACAACAGAAAGTACAGTATTTCGTTCCGTTCTTACGGCTTTACAAAAAGGAGAATTCTTTTTGTATTGATGAAGACAGATTTGATGCTCAATACTTTGAAGCGTGTTGCAGCAGGAATTCTTTTAAAGACACTTGTTCTTGATACTTCTTTTGGATTTGTAATTCAGGTAGGATTCGGAACTTACGGAACTCCTGCGCATTTGAGTCCTGGAGCTTTGATTGCTGCAAACCGCGGTGCACTGCTTTTTGGAAGTGAAACAAGTCCTTTGTGCTTTTGGATTCCGTCGCTTTTCCTTGTAATGATTAGCGTTGCTTTCCTTTACATCTTGAATGACAATAAGGAGGCTGTATAATGGATCCGATTATTCTTGAAAATTTTGAAATTCATCTGCATGACAGAGTAACTTTTAAGAAAAACACTTTTTCGATTCCAGCTGGAACTTCAACTGTAATCATGGGACCTACAGGAACTGGAAAATCTGTATTCCTAAAATCGATTGCAGGAATTCTGCCGACTAACGTTTTTACTTTTCAGGGAAACTTAAAGGTAAACGGAATTGACGGTTACATTGATGGCAAAAAACTTGATTTTGAACAGTGGACAAAAATCGAGCAGTCCGGTCTTATGTTCATTCCTGCTGAAACTGCGATGGTTATGAACCCGGCTTTGACTCTTGACCAAAACATCAATCTGTTAGCTCCGGGATGCCGTTCAGAAATTGTAAGGCGCCTTAACGAATTCTTTACGCTTGATTTTGAAGCTTTTGCGCGTCTTTATCCTGACGAAGTTTCCGGTGGTGAAATGCAGCGCATTACTTTGATGACTTTGCTTTCGCGAAAAGGAAATCTGATTTTAGTTGACGAACCGACTGTAAACCTTGACCGCAATTTAAGAAAGAATTTTGTTGAGTTCCTCAATAAAGAAATTCTTTGCGACAAGGAAAAAACTTTCCTTATGGTAAGCCATGACCTTGACTTTATAAAGAGGCTTACTCTTACTCAGGTATTTATGCTTGAAAACGGTGATATCCGTAAGCTTGAAGTTCTTCCTGAAATGGAAGGCTACGATAAGCCGGAAGCAAAAAAAGGTGCGTCTGGTTCTGCCATTGAGCTTAAAAATGTTGCACAGCGTTATACAAAGCGCGGTGTTCTTGGCGAGCACAAGTATACGGCATTTAAAGGCTTGAACCTTACTTTTGAACGCTCGACAGTTTACGGAATTACAGGTCCGTCTGGCTGCGGAAAATCAAGTACTGTAAAGGCAATTCTTCGTCTTCTTGATGAAACTGACGGTCAGATTCTTATGGAAGGGGATGACCTTGTTGCGCTCAAGCCAAAGGAAAACGGTAAAGATCCTAAGCATTTTAAGCCGTACAGAAAGAGAATGGCTGTTGTTCAGCAGGACTCGCGCTTTTCGTTCTTTCCTGATTTGAAAATTCGTGATTCGTTCATGCAGATTTCAAAGGCAGGAATTGACGGCACTCTTGAAGAGATGGCAGAAAATCTTGAAAAGGTCGGACTTACAAAAGCCCATCTTGATTCACGTCCGCAGGAACTGTCTTCCGGCGAAATGAAGAGAATGGACATTGCCCGCGCTTTGACTGCAAAGCCTGATATTCTTTTGCTTGACGAGCCGTTTGCGCACATCGACTTTGATACGCGCCTGCACGTAATGAAAGTAATTTCTGACTATCTTGCAGTGCACGCAACAATTCTTGTTGTCGTAACTCACGAAGATTTTGACTTGCGCTACTTTATTGAAAAGAACTTTGACTTCCCTGAACTTGTAGGTCAGTACAAGGATGCTTAGTTAAAATCTGTCTTGATTTAAAGCGCACGTTTGCAGGATGATGACTTGCAGCGTGCGTTTTTTTTTATACGTGCTTTGCTTTTTGTAATCATAAAATAGTATATTTGCAAAATATTGAAAAAATAAATTCTGCATAATATAATCGTATAACCATTAATTCAGTGTTTCCTTAGGGTAAGAATATGTCTATAGAACGAGTCAGGGAATTTTTTAAGAAATATGATATGGAAGACCGTATCCTCGAATTTTCAGTTTCAAGTGCGACAGTTGAACTTGCAGCAAAGGCTTTAAATTGCGAGCCTGCGCGGATTGCAAAAACGCTGTCGTTTTCTGTCGGTCAGAATGTAATTTTGATTGTTACTGCAGGCGATACGAAAATTGACAATGCAAAATACAAAAGTGTTTTTTCATGTAAGGCAAAAATGCTTTCTTTTGACGAAGTTGAATCTCTTGTCGGGCACGCTGTAGGTGGTGTGTGTCCGTTTGGAATTAATGACGGCATTGGTGTTTATCTTGACGTTTCGCTGAAAAGGTTTTCTACTGTTTTTCCTGCATGTGGCAGCAGTAATTCTGCAATTGAACTTACACCAGATGAACTTGAAAAATATTCCGGCGGAAAATGGATTGACGTCTGCAAATTAATTGAAAGTTGAAATATGGAGGAGCGAATATGGAAAAAAGCAAAGTTTATTTTACTGATTTCAGGACTGTAAAAGACGGTGGTCTTACAGAAAAATTAAAGCGTCTTTGCAGGCAGGCAGGAATTGACAAAATTGATTTTGAAGGAAAATTTACGGCAATAAAACTTCACTTTGGAGAAGACGGCAATCTGTCGTTCCTTCGTCCTGATTATGCTCGGGCTGTTGCAGAACTCGTAAAGGAATTTGGCGGTAAGCCTTTTTTGACAGACTGCAATACTCTTTATCCTGGAAGCCGTAAGAATGCGCTTGACCATCTTGATGTTGCAAACAAACACGGCTTTATGAGTGCGACGACAGGATGTCAGGTAATTATTGCAGACGGCTTAAAGGGAACTGATGAAATAGATGTTCCTGTTGTGAACGGTGAATATTGTAAAGTAGCGCATATAGGAAGGGCTGTAATGGATGCGGATGTTTTTATAAGCCTTAACCATTTTAAAGGTCATGAAGAAGCCGGATTTGGCGGTGCATTGAAAAATATCGGAATGGGTTGCGGAAGCCGTGCCGGAAAAATGGACCAGCATAAATCAGGTAAGCCTCATGTTACAGAAGCCTTGTGCCGTTGCTGTAAGCAATGTGCAAAAGAATGCGGTTCTGATGCAATTTTATTTGATACGGGAAAAGCTGTTATTAATCAGGATTTATGCAAGGGGTGCGGTCGTTGTATCGGAGCGTGCAATTTTGATGCGATTTCAAATAACAATGAAAGCGCTGTAAAAGACCTTGACTGCAAGATTGCAGAATACACTCAGGCAGTATGCTACGGCAGACCTTCATTCCATATTAATATGATTCTTGACGTAAGTCCATGGTGCGACTGTCATGCTTATAACGATGCTCCTCTTATTCCAAATATTGGAATGGCTGTAAGTTTTGACCCTGTTGCGCTTGATCAGGCGTGCTCTGATTTGTGCATGAAAGCAGCTCGTTTTGAAAATACACGGATTACAGATAACATCGGACTTGGCGTAAAAATGTCTTCTGATTTATGGAAAGATTCTACACCGGCTTCGAGCTGGCAGGAAACTTTAATCCACGCAGAAAAAATCGGAGTCGGCAGTCGTGAGTATGAACTTGTCACAGTAAAATAAAAAGTCATAAAATAATAGTTGAACAATTATTCAATTATTGACAAATTGAGTTAGCCTTATTATAATACTCCTAAACAGTTGAACAAATCTTCAACTGTTTAGGAGTTTTTTTATGCCGGGAACAAAAGTTTTAAAAAGCAAAGAAACTGTTTTATCAAAACAGATAAAAGACAAGATACCTGATGACGATACGATTAATGACCTTGCAGAATTGTTCAAAGTTTTTGGCGATGCAACGCGTGCAAAGTTAATCAGCTGTCTTGAAGTAAAAGATTTGTATGTCGGTGAACTTTCTGAAATTCTTGGAATGAGCGTTTCTGCTGTTTCTCATCAGCTTAGAGTTTTGCGGAGCGCCAAACTTGTAAAAGGCACTAAAGAGGGAAAGGAAGTAAAATATTCACTTGATGACAATCACGTTGCGATGATTATGGAATGTGGTCTGACACATATTCACGAAGCGGACTGATTTTTTATGGGAGAAAAAAAATGAAAAAGACATTTTCGATTGAAGTTGACTGTGCAAATTGCGCAAATCTGATGGAAGCTGCTGCTGCAAAAACAGAAGGCGTGCTTTCGGCAAATATAAATTTTATGATGCAGAAACTTACTGTAGAATTTGCGGATGATGCAGATGTAAAAGCGATTATGAAACAGGTTCTGAAAAACTGTAAAAAAATAGAAAGCGATTGCGATATTGAATTCTAAAAGTGAATTTTGACGGCAGTCAGAATGCTTTTTTACCGGAGAACATTATGACAAAAAAACAGAAAAAAATGTTGTGGAGAATATTCGCCAGTTTTATTTTGATTGCTGGCATAACTTTTATTCCTGTTGAAGGAATTATTTTTCTGGGACGGGATTTAAAGTTCTGGTTATTTTTTATTCCGTATTTTGTAATCGGTTACGACATTCTCTACAAGGCATTTAAAGGTATTATCAATATCAGACCTTTTGACGAAAACTTTTTGATGGCGGTGGCAACTGTCGGAGCGATTGTGCTTGGCGAGTACACGGAAGGTGTTGCCGTAATGCTTTTTTATCAGATTGGCGAGTTGTTTCAGGGAATTGCAGTCGGAAAAAGCCGCAAGAATATTTCTGATTTAATGGATATACGTCCTGACTATGCAAACATTCAAAATGAAAATCTTGAAATTGAAACTGTAAGTCCTGAAACTGTAAAACCGGGAAGCATTATTGTCGTAAAACCAGGAGAAAAAATTCCACTTGATGGAATTATTATAGAAGGCAAAACTTCTCTTGATACTTCTGCGCTGACAGGAGAAAGCATTCCGCGTGAAGTACAGGCAGGAGATGAAGTTTCAAGCGGATGTATAAATAATTCCGGCGTAATAAAAATTAAGACGACAAAAGAATTCGAGCAGTCAACTGCTTCACGGATTCTTGAACTTGTAGAAAGTGCGGGTGCTAAAAAGTCAAAGTCTGAAAATTTCATTTCAAAGTTTGCAAAAGTTTATACACCTGTTGTTTGCATTCTGGCAATTATTCTTGCAGTTGTTCCGCCTGTTGTAAAAACTGTTTTTCTTCATTCTTCTCCTGAGTGGCAAATCTGGATTTATCGTGCGCTGACTTTTCTTGTAATAAGCTGTCCTTGTGCGCTTGTGATAAGTATTCCGCTTTCGTTTTTTGCAGGAATAGGAGGTGCTTCAAGTTCGGGAATTCTTATAAAGGGTTCAAATTATATGGAAGTACTTTCAAAAGTAAAATATATTGTTTTTGATAAAACGGGAACAATGACAAAAGGTGTTTTTGAAGTTTCCGGGATTCATCACAGTAAAATCGAAAATGAAAAACTGCTTGAGATTGCAGCGCTTGCAGAAAGTTATTCAAATCATCCGATAAGCAAAAGCTTGCAGAAAGCATACGGAAAAGAAATTGACAAAAACCGTGTCAGCAATGTAAAGGAAATCAGCGGTCATGGAATAAGTGCAACAGTTGATGGTCAGCAAATTCTTATCGGAAACGGAAAGCTGATGACAAAAGAAAATATTGCTTTTAATGAATGTCACTCGACAGGTACAATCGTTCACGTTGCAATCAATGGTGAATATGCAGGTCATATAGTAATTTCTGACGTAATAAAACCTGATTCAAAAACTGCGCTTGAAAAATTAAAGGCAATCGGAATTAAAAAAACTGTCATGCTTACAGGAGATGCAAAATCTGTAGCAGAAAGTGTTGCAAAGGAAATCGGTATAGATGAATTTTTTGCAGAACTTTTGCCGCAGGAAAAAGTTCTTGAAGTTGAAAAAATTATCGGACAGAAGTCTTCAAATGAAATGCTTGCTTTTGTCGGTGACGGAATAAATGATGCTCCAGTTTTGACTCGCGCTGATTTGGGAATTTCAATGGGCGCACTTGGAAGCGATGCTGCAATCGAAGCAAGCGATATTGTTTTGATGGATGACAATCTTTTAAAGATTCCAAAGGCAATACGCATTGCAAAAAAATGTATGCGGATTGTTTACCAAAATATAACTTTTGCATTGTTGGTAAAATTTGCATGTCTTGTTTTAGGTGCGCTCGGAATCAGTAATATGTGGACTGCCATTTTTGCAGATGTCGGCGTGATGGTTTTGTGCGTGCTTAATGCAATTAGGGTTTTGTTTGTAAAAAAGTTGTAAGATAAAAAAATTGTAATACTGATGTTTTTGTGCTAAAATTAAATAATGCGGTTTGTTTTTTTTGAACTCAGGCTGCATTATTTTTTTTTAGTCAGGAGGGTGCAATAAAAACTTTCCTAAAATGGAGTCAAAGTTTTTATCCACAAGTTTGCGTTGCAAACTTTCTTATTGTCTGCACATTCTCATTGCATTGCGAATGTGCGTAAAAAGTCAAATCGGAACTTGAAACTTCCTCATTGACTTTTTATGGGAGAAATTATGTTCAGTAAATTAAAAAGTGTGTTTATTTTTTTTGTTGTTCTCCTGTCATGTGCAGGTTGTAAAAATGAAAATAAAATTCTTGCTCAGAATGTTTTGTCAGCAGCAGAAAAAAATATGTCTGTTGAGGAAAGCGAAACATTCCTAAATAATTTTTCTGCTGATTTTATGGAACAGTCTGAACTTGAAATAAAAAAATCAAAAGAAGAAGCTATAAGAAGCCTTGCAGGCTATAAAACAAGATATAATGTTTTGCGCAGTGATGTTTCGTCTGCAGTGCGCGCAGTTCAGACAGTATTAAGTAAAGACAGTACGAAAGACAAGAACTCTGAATCAAAAGAATTCTGTGTATTGGACTGGGGACCTGCTGATGAAATTCCTGGAAATATCAATAAGCCTGTTTTTTTTGTATTGTTCAGCCAGCCTGTAAAGGAACTTGCCGCGTTATCTGATAATGTAAACGGAGCAGAAATTTTTACTGTTACACCTTCAGTAAAAGGAAAATACCGCTGGATTGGTTCGCGACAGTTGAATTTTATTCCAGAAGAAGAATTAGAGCCTTCAGTAGTTTATACAATTCAAGTAAATAAAAAATTAAAAAGTCTTGACGGTATTGCAATTAGCGGCGAACTGACTTTTTCTTCTAAGGCGCAGAACGTAGAAATTTATTCAATTTCGCCAGGGTCTTCGATGACACGCAGTTATTATTATTCCAGTGAATCAGGCGTTCCTCTTGAATATGCAGGAGAACTGATTGTTTTTTTAAATTCAAATATAAATTCTAAAAAGTTTAAAGAAGCAGTAAAAATTTATGCAGGAGAAAATCCGCTTTCATTCAGTTCAACTCCGATAGAAAGTTTTTATGACGAAAAAACAAAGCGCTCAAAATACAGGGAAGTTGCGTCTTCCAAAGTTCACTATGTAAAAGTTGGTGGAAAGTTTGAAAAAAATCAGACTGTTTCGCTCATTACGGAAAGCGGAGAAAAAAAAGAATATTCAGTTTTAAAACCTTTTGCAATGACAGACTGGCATTTTGACAGTCACAACATGGCTCTGGAACTTTCGTTCAATCAGCCTGTAAAAGATTTTTCTGCTGCCAGGCATGTTTTTATAGAACCTGCACTTGATTTGACAAAGGTAGATGTTACTGTAAGCGGAAAATCTGTTTATATACGAAATCTTCCTGTAAAATTTGATTCCAGATATTCTGTGACTCTCAGCAATGACATTACAGATAAATACAGTCAAAAGCTAGCATATTCTGCAGGATGCAATTTTAAAGTTCCTAAGGCGGCAAGTATTTTTAGAATGATTGACTCAGGTAATAAAATTCTTGAAGCGCAGTATCCGCACAAGTTTATTATTGAACATCAGAATCTTATGAAAGGTTCATATTCAATACAAAGTATAGAAGATCCGCTCAGTTCAAGTTTTCCGTCTTCTGCCGATTCAGAAAAAATCAGTTTAAATCCAGCTCTTGATAATAAAAGGCATTTTGCAGAAATAGAACTTGATCCGTATTTAAAATACGGTCTTGGTTTTGTGCAGATTAATGCAAATGCAGTAACTCATAACTGGAGCGACTGGAATGAAAAATATTATGATTATGAATATTTCCGAGGCGTAAATATTCAAGTTACGGATTTGGGTGTTACTGCCCGTGCCGGTTATGACAAAGTCGTGGCACTTGTAAAAAAACTTTCTGACGACAGCCCTGTAGAAAACGCAAAAGTTTATCTTTATCAAAATTCTGATTACGCAGAAGAAAATATTTCTGAATCTCTCGTAAATAATTTTGGTACAGGTTATACAGATAAAAACGGTTATGTTGAATTTGATGTTTCAAAGAAAAATAGGATAAATCTTCTTGATGCAGCAAAAAACAGGGAACTGTGTCTGTTTGTCCAAAAAGACAATGATAAAGTAACTTATCCTCTTGACAGTCACTCACCATGGCAGTTTGGAGTTTCTTCTTCAAATTTTTATAACGCTTATACAAAAAATAAAAATGTGATTTTCATGTTTACGGATAGGGGATTGTATCGTCCGGGCGAGACTGTAAGTTTTAGGGGAATTGCACGGTCGCTGACACGTGATGGCTTAAAAACGATGTCAGGCGAATATAAATGTGAGTTTAAAAAACGGGCATGGAATGATGAAGAAGTTTACGGAACTTCAAAAGGATTTCTGTCTGCGTCAGGAGGTTTTTACGGTTCATTTGTAATTCCAAAAGATGTAAAGCCTGGTGAATATTCAATTGAATTTTATAAAGGTGGGGAACTGCTTTCTTCTGAATATCTTACAGTCGCTTATTTTGAAAAAGCAAAGTTCCAGACAAGTGCGTCTATTCCTGAGTTAAATTATACGCTCGGTGAATCTGTTACTGCAGAATTAAGTGCATCGTATCTTGCAGGTGGAGCTTTAAGTGGTGCAAGTTATGAAGCAACGTGGTACAGGCAGGCGACAGATTTTGTTCCGCCTGTGCCGGAAGCCGACAATTATGTTTTTGGTCCTGCAAATGACAACCATTCTCCAGTGATGGTTTCGGAAGTTTATGGCAAAGTGAACGAAGACGGCGTTACGCGCATTTCGTGCAATACGGAACAGGGAATTTTAGGTCAGCCTTATGTTTACCGCTCAGAAATTAAAGTTACGGATATTTCAAATCAGTCAATTTATACAGGAGCTGCAAAAGTTATTCACCCGGGAAAGTTTTACATCGGGGCAATAAAACGTTTTGCAAACGGTTTTCCAAAATCAAAAGAGAAACTTGAAATTCCATTTGTGTTATTTAAACCTGACGGAACTTATGCAGGCTCAAGTCTTGTCAATGGTAACCTTGAATACAAGATAAGCCGTTCTTACTGGTCGTATATAAATGAAGATGCTGTTGACGGAATGTATTCTCATTGGGAACGTCTTGAAGAAGAAGTTGCATCAGGTACAGTTGATGCTGCAACAAAAGGTGTAATTTCGTTTGTTCCTGAAAAGGCTGGCTCTTATACAGTTTCAATTACGGCAAAAGATAAAAAAAATAATTGCATAAAAACAGATAAAGGATTTTATGTAACAGGTTATGATTATTACTGGTTTGACTCTGACAATGCTTCTGCACTTCGCCTGTCGCCTGATAAAAATAAATACAAACCTGGTGAAACTGCAAAACTGCTACTTGAAAGCCCTCTTGCAGAAGGCGATTACATTATTACAGTAGAGCGCGATTCTATTTATACAAGTGAACTTCGTCATATTGACAGTTCTTGTACTCAAATTGAAATTCCTGTAAAAGAAGAATATCTGCCTGTAGTGTATGTTTCTGTCTGTTCGTATTCCGTGCGCAAGGAAAAACCTGTTCACCAGTACGGCGAAACTGATTTGGGAAAACCGAAAGGGTATTACGGCGTTACGGCGCTTAACGTAGATTTAAAGACTGCTTCGTTTGACGTTGAAGTTTCAAAAGAAAAACAGACTTACCGTCCGGGCGAAAAAATTACACTTGAACTGAAGGCGACAAAAAACGGACAGCCTGTAAAAAATGCTGAACTTACAGTAATGGTTGTTGACCGCGCTGTAATCGACTTGATTAATTATCATGTCAAAGACCCTCTGTCATATTTTTACAATTCTTCAAATTATCCTCTTTGTGTAATCGGCGGAGATTCGAGGAATTTTTTGATGGATCCTGTTACATATAAAGTAAAGTCTTTGCAGGGTGGAGATGCTCTGTCAGCTTTAACAGAAAACGCTGTGGCTGATTCTCAAAAAGAAGAAGAGCGGAAGGATTTTAAACCGACTGCCTTGTTTGAACCTGTCGTTATGACAGACAGCAATGGTATTGCAAAAGTTACGTTTACGCTGCCTGATTCTCTTACGACATACAGGGTAACTGCTTTTGGTGTTGCAGAAAATGACTTTTCCCTTAACGAATCAGAAGTTTTGGTTCAAAACCTGATTAACGTTCAGGCAGTCCAGCCTCGCAGGCTTCGTGTCCGGGATACTGCAGAAGCCGGTGTAATAGTTACGAACCTTGACAATAAGGCGCATGATGTTTCTGTAGAAATTTCTGTGCGTGCACCGCTTTCAAATTATGAATCAGATACTGCAAAAGGTCTTCTGACAAAAAACGGACAGGCATTTGTTGACGGAAAAAATCAGCAGACTGTAACAGTTCCTGCCGGAAAAACTGTGCCTGTTTATTTTAATGTTGGGGCTTCTTCTTCAGGAAATGTTGAACTTGTCTATAACGTAAAGTCAGATGTGTTAAACGAAAAGCTTGTTTCAAAAATATTGATTGAAAAGACTTACACTTATGAAACAGTTGCTTTGACAGGAGTTGTTGAATCTGAATCAAACAAAAAAAATGGCAAGGCTTCGCAGACAGAAAAAATACTGATTCCAAGCTGGTGCGAAGACGGAAACGGTAAAATTGAAATTACGCTTGACCCGAGCCAGCTTGGACTTATGGGTTCTTCTGTGAGATATGTTTTTGATTATCCTTACGGCTGTCTTGAACAGCAGTCATCAAAAATATGGCCGATGATAATTTTTGGTGATTACATCGATGTGTTCGGGTTAAAAAGCAAAGTTGATGATCCTCGTAAAGTTGTTAAAAACTGGTTTGCTTCTGTAAAAAAAGAACAGCATGAAAACGGTGCTTTCCCTTACTGGCCGGGAAGCAGCTGGGACAGTATGTATGTGTCGCTTCGTTTTGCACATATGTATCAGCTTGCAATTGACAGAGGTTATACAAAATCAGAAATCGGGTATGACATAAATAAACTCAAAGATTATATTGCACGTTCATTCAGCAGTTATAAAACGCAGAATCTATGTACTTATACGGCTTATGCATGTTATGTATTCAGCTTGCTTGAAGATTCACGCCTTGATAAAATTCTTGATTCTCTGTACAGCGAATGTAAAAAAAATGCAGGAGAAAAATCGATTACGATGCTGGCGTATGTTGCTCTTGCTTACGAGCATCATAAAGACAATGCTTCAAAAAGGCGTGTAAAAGAACTTGCAAATCTTATACGTTCATATATAAAGCCGAATAACCGGAGCATTTCAATCGATAAATCTGACGTATACGGATATGACTATTTTGGAATGTATGACAATGAGTCAGAAGGACTGGCTTCTATCCTTCAGCTTTTTGTTGAACAGAAACCAAACGATGCTCTTGTTAATAAAATCTTATTTACTTTATTGCAGAAACAGAGAGCTGGTTACTGGCAGAATACTGCGACTACTGCAAGGGTTTTTGAAGCGATTTCTATTTTAATAAAAAAACGCAATCTGGAATCTCTTGATTTTGTTTCAAGTGCAGTAATAAAAAATCCTGACGGTGCTCAAAGTATTTTAGTTCAGGATGAGTTTAAAGGTCTGGGTGCTAAACCTGCTTTAAAAACTTATTCGTTTAATGACAATGAATTGAAGAACATTCTGCGCGACAAGGTTGCAGATATAGAGTTTACAAAAGACGGAACAGGAACTCTTTATTATACAGCATTAATGAATTATGCAATTCCAGATGAATTGTGTAATGCAAGGGATGAAGGCTTTGAAATTCTTTATAAAATTTCAGATGAAAACGGAAACGAAATAATGCCACCTTCTCCTGATTCAAAAGTCCTTGTTCTTGATGCAGGAAAAACTTATAAAATCGATGTAACTGTAATATCTTCTCAGGCACGCAATTATGTTGCATTGAGAGTTCCAGTTCCATCTGGGGCTGAAATTGTTGACTCTGCGCTGAGTACAGGTGCAAGCAAAAATACTTCAGGCGATAAAGTTAAGAATCGGTATGACTACGATTATGATTACGATTATGACGATGAGTATTCATGGTATTCTGACAAGTACGAATATTTTTATGACAACGAAGCTCAGTACTTTAACAATTACATGCGTTACGGAACTTATAACAGGACAATTACAGTGAGGGCTTCAAGACGAGGTGTTTATCCTGTGCCGCCTGTTCAGGCTGAATGTATGTATGAACCTGAAATATTCGGACGTTCAGACGGATTCTTGTTTATCATAAAATAAACGATGAAAAGTTTTTCTGAAATTTTAAAACAAAAAAAAGTAAAGATAGTGATTGCTGTAACCGCTTTGGTTGCAGCAGTTCACCTTTTGTTTATGGTTTTGCCCTATCCGGAACTTGAAGTTTTTTTGCAGCGTGAATTCAGTACAAGGATTTATGATAGAAAAAATAATTTAGTTCAGATAACGGCATTGCAAAATGGATTGCGCCGCGAGTTTGTTTCGCAGACAGAGATTCCAAAAAACATAAAGCAGGCTTTTGTAAAAGCTGAAGACAAGCGCTTTTATTTTCATTGCGGTGTAGATTTTATTGCGGCGCTCAGGGCACTTTTTCAGAATGTTTCAAGTGGTAGAAAAGTAAGCGGTGCTTCAACAATTACAATGCAGCTTGCAAAACTTATCAGTTTGAATTATCAGAATCAGCACAATGAATTTGCAAAAGTTTTAACTCGTTCATATTCTCAAAAACTTACGGAAATACTTTGTGCCTTAAAACTTGAAGCTCGGTTTTCAAAAAAGCAGATACTTGAATTGTATTTAAACTCAATTCCGTTTGGCAATAACGTTGAAGGAATCCAGTCTGCATCAAGGCTGTATTTTGCAAAAGACATAAAAGATTTAAAACTGGAAGAAATTAATACTTTGTCTTTGATTCCGCGTCGTCCTGTTTTTTATAGTCCTGAGAAAAAATTTGTCTATCCTTTTTATGTTCCGCATTTAGTAAATTATCTTCGCAGTAATAATTTTTTTGCTGATGAAAAAACTTTTTTGAGAAAAACTTATAAATCAGCAATTCCTTACGAACTTCATTTGAGTATTGATATGGACGTTCAAAACTGTGCGCAGAATTTTGCAGACCGCGCTCTTGAAAATGCAAAGGACAGCCGTGTTTCAAATATAAGCGTTCTTGCAATTGACGTACAGACAGGCAGAATTCTTGCCTGGGTCGGAAGTAATAGTTTTTTTGATGAAGAGAATTCTGGTCAGATTGACGGTGTGCGTTTTAAAAATCAACCTGGTTCAAGCATAAAGCCGTTTTTGTATGCGCTTGCACTTGAAAATAAAATCGTAATTCCGACTTCTATGCTGCCAGATGTGCCGATGGAATTTGGAAATTCTAAAGCGTACATTCCGTTTAATTTTAACAACCGCTTTAATGGTCCTGTAAGATTGAGGACTTGTCTTGCTTCAAGTTTGAATGTTCCTGCTGTATATCTTTTAAATAAAACAGGTGTCAGTGAATTTGCAGACAAACTTGATGAACTTCATTTTTCAGATATAAAAGAAAGCGTGTTTCGTGCAGATCTTTCTATGGCACTCGGAGCTGGCGAAGTTTCGCTGCTTGATTTTGTTCCTGCTTTTTCTGTATTTGTCAGGGATGGAAAATATATTCCGCTTGAATATTTTTCAGAAAAAAACAGTTTTCAGAAAAATGAAAAATTAAAGTATGAACAGATTTTTTCAAGCGATGTTTCGCGCATCATAGCATCATTTTTATCAGAAAAAAGTGCTCGGGCGTTGGGCTTTGGATATTATCAGACTTTTGAAACAGAATACCAGTCTGTTTTTAAAACAGGAACTTCAAATCAGTATCAGAATATTACGGCACTTGGTGCGACACCGCGTTATGCTGTCGGTGTATGGATGGGAAATTTTTCCGGTGAAACTGTAGTTGGCAAAACTGGGAGTTCGCTTCCTGCATGGGTTGCAAAAAATATTCTTGACTTTCTTGAAAATTCTGACAGTCTTGAAAGTCTTTCATTGCCTGAGCCTGAAAATTATTCAAAACAAAAAGTATGCCGTCTTTCTGGTTTTGCACCGTCAGAAAATTGTCCTTCGACAGTTTATGAATTTGTTGAAAACGGAAAACCACTTTTGCCGTGTTCATGGCATAAAAAAGAAAACGGCGCTTTTGTAACTTATTATCCCGAGCAGTATCAAAAATGGCTTTCGCTTAATGAAAATTTTAATTCTCCTCAAAACCGAGTTTTGTATTCTCCTTCTCCTCTTGAAATTTTATCTCCACGGAATAATGCAGTTTTTTTTATTGATAAATCTTCGCCTCTTGAGCAGACTGTAAAAATCGAATTAACAGGCGGTACTGAAAATGAAATTGAAATTTATATTGACGGAAAATTTTACGGAAAAATCCACAGACCTTTTCTTACTTCTGTTCCTGCACAATTAGGACAGCATAAATGCAAAATCCTTTGCGGCAATGAAGAAAAAGTTGTATTCTATGAAGTAAAATAAATGAGTATAATATAAAAAAATGGAGAAAAAAAATGGAGCATAAAACCTTTTTGTTTTTTGACTGTGAATGTGCAAACTGTTTTGACGGTATCGGAAAAATCTGTTCACTTGGATACGTTTTGGCAGATGATGAATTAAATGTTATAGAAAGCGAAGACATTGTAATGAACCCCGAAACAGATTTTGACTGGTATCTGTTCAGTCCTAAAAATAAATGCCAGCTTGCATATTCAAAAGACTATTTCAGAAGTAAACCGAATTTTGATTTTTTCTATAAGCGTATAAAAAAATTATTTACGAACGGAAACTGTTTTATCTCGGGATTTGCGGTAAGCAATGATGTTGGATTTGTAAACAATGCGTGCGAACGTTATTACAAAGAATATATCAAGTTTCGTGCTTTTGATGCTGAAAAACTTTTGTCACAAAAATTTGACTGCAAGAAAAAACTTTTTGAATGGGCAGAATTCTTGGAATGTGATGTTTCAAAACTTGAATCGCACAAAAGCGTTGACGATGCAATGGTAACGATGCTTGTCTTGAAAAAACTCTGTGAAAAAGAAAATAAAACTCTCGAACAGTTTATGAAAGAAAACAAAGGTTTTTTCGTTTCATCTGAACAGGTTCAGATACAGGCACAAGAACGTGAATATAAAAAAGAAATGATGTCAAAAATTAAAGCTTATTATACAAAGCGTTCCCCAAATCCGATAAGAAAAAATTACATCGGTCAGAAATTTGAACTTAACAAAAAAGTTTTTTCTGATCTTGAGCGCGCTTTAAATATTGCAAAGCGAATTTATGAAGGCGGAGGAGTTCTGGTTGAACGCCTTAAAGAAAAGGGAAACATTGTTTTTCTTGATGATGATATAGAACCTGAACGCAGGCTGGCAATAGAAAAAAAAGGTCTTCGTATTATTCTCGCAGAAGAAATTGAACGTATAGTTCAATAAAAATTTCGGGAATAAAAATAATTCAGATTTTGTATATGAGCCTTTTACCGGTTTTTCTGAACCAGTTTTTCTGACAGTTGAAAATTCCAGAAAAATCAAATATACTTTGTAAATATTGCATCTGTCATTATTTTAAAAAATTATCTGGAGCATTTTATTTATGGAACAAATCGGATTTGACTCAAAAAAATATTTAAAGTTGCAGTCTGAGCATATTCAGGAACGCATTGATTCGTTTGAAAAACTGTATTTGGAATTTGGCGGCAAGCTTTTTGATGATTATCATGCTTCCCGTGTATTGCCCGGTTTTGCTCCTGACAACAAATTAAAAATGCTCGAAAAACTTAAGGACATTGCAGAAATCATAATCGTAGTAAATGCAGATGCAATCGAACAGAACAAAATCCGCAGCGATTTGGGCATTACCTATGATGAAGAGACTCTTCGCCTCAAAAAAGAATTTGAAAAACGTGGATTTCTTGTAAGTGGAATCGTAATTACCCAATACACTTGTCAGCCGGCAGCCGATAAGTTCAGGACAAAATGTACTAACCTTGGAGTAAAGACTTACCTTCACTACTTGATTCAAGGTTATCCTGGAAACATTCCTCTTATTGTAAGTGATGATGGCTATGGCAGAAATGAATACATCGCAACAAAACGAAAACTCTGCGTAGTAACAGCTCCTGGACCTGGAAGCGGAAAAATGGCAACATGTCTTTCAAATTTATATCACGACCACAAGCACGGAATTAAAGCCGGCTATGCAAAATTTGAAACTTTTCCAATCTGGAATCTTCCTCTCCAGCATCCTGTAAACCTTGCATACGAATCTGCAACTGTTGACCTTGATGATGTAAATATGATTGACCCTTTCCATCTTGAAGCTTATGGAAAGACAACTGTAAATTATAACCGCGATGTCGAAACTTTCCCTGTGCTGAAAGAAATCTTCAAACAGATTTTAGGCTCAAGTCCTTACCAGTCGCCTACAGACATGGGCGTTAATATGGCTGGATTTGCAATTGTCGATGATGAAGTTTGCCAGCGTTCTGCAAAAGAAGAAATGCTGCGTCGTTATTATGCTACAGCCTGTCAGGTAAGAAAAGGTAACTGTCCTAAATCAGAACTTGACAAACAGGAATTCCTTTTGAAGAGGGCGGACTTAAAACCAGAAGACAGGGCAATAGTTCCTGCTGCATTAAAGCGCCAGACAGAAACTGGAAAGCCTTGCGCTGCAATTCAACTTGAAAACAGCGAAATTGTCGTAGGCAGAACGTCCCGTCTTCTAGGTGCTGCAGCGAGCGTCGTTTTGAAAGTTCTCAAACAGCTTTCAGGGCTTCCACATGAAGAAAAATTACTGACAGAAGAATATGTAAAACCTATTCAGCAGTTAAAGACGCTTGATTTAAAAAGCAAGAACCCGAACTTGCATGTTGAAGAAGCTCTTGTTGCGCTTGCATGCTGTTCATCGACTAATGAAAATGCAAAACTTGCACTTGCACAACTTCCGAAATTGCGCAACCTTGAATTTCATTCTTCTGTAATTCTTTCTCCTGTAGACGAAGGAACTATACGAAGACTTGGAATGCATTTGACATGTTCACCTGAATATGAAATAAAAGAAAAGGGTAATTGACTCTAAGGAAACACTGAATAAATCATACCTGAGGATTTTTCAGAGTTAACCTTGAATGTAAACTGATTTTTCAGGATGTATTTTTTTTGCTGATGTTTTATATGTAAAGTCGTAATATTCTTGTGCCGATAGTAAAAGTATGAAACTTTTACTTATTTTTATCGCAGCACTTTTTATTCCAGGAATGGCATTTACACAGGAAAAAGAAATAAATCCTTTATATACATTACCAAAGATTATTCCCGGTAAGAATTCAAATTCTTTGTCACTTGAAACAGGCAAAGGACTGCTTGCTTCAGAAACAGGAATCTATAAAATTTTAAAAGGCGATACGATTTATCCTTTGTGGACAGAAGGGAAAGCAAAACAGATTCTTTATGTTGAACAGCCTGCAGAACATGACAAAACTTCAGGGGCTTTTTACTTTCTGACTTCAAAAGGAATTCTTTTCAGTAAAGATTTAAAAACTTTTGAAACGCGTAACAGCGGACTTCCTGTTCTGACTATAAAAAAATACGACGGCAACACGACAAGTTTTGAAAACCAGATTTCTGATATAAAGGATATTGCATATAATCCGCAAAAACCAGAACAGATGGTTTGTGCTACAAAAGACAGAATTTATCTTTCAGAGGATGCGGGAATGAGTTGGACTTATTACAACTCTCCTCGCATTGCTACAAGTGGGATAAAAGCAGTTGCTGTTGCAACGTTAAGTTCGGCAGATTCAGATGGAACTGTATCAAGCGATGATTATATTTTTTGTTCGCATGCGACGCTTGGCTTTTTTTATTCAAAGGTCAGCAATAAGAAAATGGTAAATGCTGCCGCAGGGCTTGCAGGTGCTGACCCTAATGTCGGTTCTGATGAAGTGAGCGACATTCTTCCTGTTTTATGTCGGGCAGAGGATGGTTCAATTTATACAGAAATTTTTCTGGCGCAGACTTTTATTCCAAGAATATACAGATTTGATTTTGAAAAAAAACGTTCTGTCTGTGTGTATAAAGGCGAAGAACCGGCTGATACAATTGACGGCCTTTTTCTTGCGGATTCTTCAATCTTGTATTCAAGTCCTAAAAGTGTAAAAGCATTTAACATTGCAACAGGTGGAGTTCCTTTTGTTCCAGATAGATTTAGCGTATGGAAAAAACTTATAAACTTGAGCCCGTCTCCGATTTTTTCTGCATGGATTTCTCAGGCAGAAAGCGGATTTAAAACAAGTGTAACGTTAAATGAAATCTGGATGATAAATTCCGAAGAAGTAACGTCTCCGTATGCAAAACAGATTTCTTCTCAAAAAAGCCTTTACGTTCCGGCATATCAGGCACAGCTTCCAAACGGAATCGAAAAATTTAGAAAACTGATTCTTGATAATAAACTGAACAGCCTCGTAATTGATATGAAAGATGATTACGGACTCTTACGTTATAATTCAAAAAATCCGGAAATCTTAAAAAAAGCAAAGATTAGTCAGTATGCAGTTGACCTTGAAAAATTTGTAAGCGAGTTTAAAAAAGACAATATTTATCTGATTGCCCGGATTGTAGTTTTTAAAGACAGAAATCTTTCAAAATATGACGGCGGAAAATATGCAGTCTGGAACAAAGCTTCAAATTCTCCATGGATAGGCACGCGCGGTTATGAAACAGATGAGTCAGGAAAAAGGACAATGACTTATTATGATGAAAACTGGGTTGACCCTTTTTGCCCTGAGGTTTGGGAATATGATGTTGCAATTGCAAAAGAATTGATTTCGCGTGGTTTTGATGAAATCCAGTTTGACTATATACGCTTCCCAACAGACGGAACAAATTTAAGCAGTGCGCAGTTCCGCTGGCAGAGTGAAGGGATGGATAAAGAAAGCGCGCTTATAAGTTTTCTTTCGTATGCAAGAGAAAATATACACGCTCCGATTGGAATTGACATTTACGGCGCAAACGGCTGGTACAGAACAGGTGCAAGAACAGGGCAGGATGTTGAAACTCTTGCAGAATACGTTGATGTAATTTGCCCGATGTTCTATCCGTCTCATTTTGAAAATAAATTTTTAAATTACGAACCTTATGAAGAACGCCCGTACAGAATTTATTTTTATGGAACTTACCGTAATACAATCATCGCGCGTAATAAAGTTGTAGTTCGTCCATGGGTTCAGACTTTCTTTTTGAATGTTCCGTATGACAGAACTTACTATGATACAGAATATGTCCGCAAAGAAATGTTCGGTGTTCGTGATTCCGTAAATCGCGGCTATATGCACTGGAACAACGCAGGCAACTATTCAAAACTTTCTCCTGACCCTAAAGACGCTGAATACAACGGAAAAGCCTATGAAGCAAGTCCAAAATACCGTAAGCCTGCAATAGGTTCAGCTGACAAAGAAGATATAAAAGATGCCGCATTAAACAGAGAACACGAGAATAGAAAAATTTTACTCTGGGATTCTGTATATAATCAGGAATTCGAGAATTTATAAAAACAGGAAAGCAATATGAAAAGAAAAATTAAATTACCGTCAAAAACAAAAAGATTTTCAGTAAAAAAAGAATTTTCGGTTGTAGCTTCAAGCATGGGAATGATTTTCTTTTTAATATTCGGAATCATAATTTTTTTAACACCTTCGCCGATGTTTTCTGCAGCCGGTAAAAAAGAAAAGTCTGAGCAGGAATTAAAAATCTCCCAGCAGGAAGATAACCTGATTTTAGAAAAAGCCACTGACTATTACAACAGGGGAATGTATTTAAAAGCGATTGATGAAATTAACATTGCAATCGAATTTCATCAGCGCACACAGGATTTGTCTGACAACATTCAGCTGATGGCAGAATCGTCTTATTATGCCTGGATAAAATCGCTTTACAAAAATTCCGCAGGCGTCTCAAAACGCAATTATGACAAAATGGTTTTGTACATTACGCTTCACCCTGAAATTGTAAGCCCGAGAATCATAAGTATTGTTGACAGAATATATGAGCAGAAAAAACTTGAAGGCGAACAGGAAAAACTTTCCTGTATAGAAAAAGAAAACAGAAAACAACTTGAAAAAGTTCTGCAGAAAATTTACCGCCTTGAACAGAGTAAAAAAAGTATGGATGATGTTATAAGCGGCAATAAAACTGTTTCTGACATTAGGCGCGAAATAGAAATTGAAAGCGATTACCAGAAAGCGCGCAATATAAAAATACTGATGATTTCACTTTACATACTTATTATCTTAAGTATTCTGCTTTTGATTGTGCATCTTCATCAGAAACATAAAAGAATGCTTCTTGCTCAGGAACAGTTTGAAACAACAATGAAAGTTGTCTCCATTTTACAACTCGATGCAGAAGATGACAAAACTCCGTATATGCCGCTGAGGAATTCTGATTCAGAAACTGAAGCTGCAAAAATAAAAATAAGAAAAAAAACAGGGCTTTCTGATTTTGATTCAAAAAATATTGCCGCATCATATTTTGAAAAACCGGAGTCAAAAAAACAATTTCTTGCCCTCCAGCATCAGTGTATTGAACTTGGCGAAAAAATTGACAGAATAACAGGGCGCAAGAAGAATTCTAAAAAAGTAAGCGAACTTGTATTCAAACTTTCAAAGGCTGCCGGTGTCGATGATGAACTTGCATTGATTTATTACTGTGCTGCAATGGTTTATGACGCAGGATTTCTTTCAGTATCAAAAAACATTCTTCAAGGCGAGCATCTTACAATCCGTGAACGTTATGAAGTAAGAAGCCATGTTCAGAAAGCTGGGGAATATTTTGGTTTTATTCCAGAAGACGTACGCACGATTTTTCTTGATGCCTCTGAGTTTCATCACGAAAATATTGACGGTAAAGGTTATCTTGCAGGACTTTCGGGCAGTAAAATTCCTTTGATTGCAAGATTTATCCGCGTTGCAGAAAGCTACATTTCGCTTATAAATCCGCGCTCCTACAGAAAAATCATGGATGCAGAAGCTGCTTTTAATGAAATGAAAAAAAAGAACGGGATTTATGATTCAAAAATTCTTGCTTTACTTGAAAAAGTAATCTGATAACTTTACAATGTTTTTATGAATAATACAGGCTACACTCCAGAAGAACCGATTGCTGCTATTGCAACGGCACTTGCACCAAGCGCATTAGGCATAATAAGGCTGTCAGGTAAAAATTCTATTGAAAAACTGTCAAAGATTTTTTCGCGCCCGAATGTTTTGTGCTCTGCTTTGGGAAATACAATTGTTTATGGCTGGATAAAAGACGGCGATAAAAAAATTGACGAAGTTCTGGTAAGTGTATTCCGTGCGCCAAAATCTTTTACAGGCGAAGAAATGGCAGAGATAAGCTGTCACGGCGGAACGGCTGTCGTTACTTCAATTTTTAACTTGCTTTTAAAAAACGGATTCAGACAAGCACAGCGCGGTGAGTATACGTTCCGTGCATATATAAACGGCAAGGCAGATTTGACAAAAGCCGAAGCTGTCCGTGAAATAATCGAAAGTCGTACTGATTCAGGCTGCGGAAGGGCTGCAGGTCGTCTTGCAGGAAATCTTTACAAAGAAATCGATGAAATAAAAAAGATGATTGTCAGTACTCTTGCCGGTATAGAAGTTGAAATAGAATATCCTGAAGACGAAGAAACAATTGCAGATTCATTTGACCGTGCCGGAATCGTGCATGCAATTGAACGATTAAAAAGTTTACGTGATTCATGGAAGAGCGAAAAATTATATCAGGAAGGTGCGCGTCTTGTGTTGTGTGGAAAAACTAATGCCGGAAAATCCAGTTTGTTTAATTCAATGCTAAAAGAAGACCGGGCAATCGTCAGCGATATAGAAGGCACGACACGCGACTGGATTGAAAGCTGGGTAAGTATCGACGGCATCCCGGCAAGGCTTTTTGATACGGCAGGACTTCGCATTACTGACGATGTAATTGAACAGGCAGGAGTTGAACGGACTGTAGACTTGTCAGAAGATGCAGATGTAATTCTGTATCTGGCAGATTCAACTCAAAAGTTAAAAAGTTCAGACTTGGAATTTTTAAAAGATTTTTCAAAGCCTGTTTTATTCATTTGGAATAAAATCGATAAACTGTCTGATTCAGAAAAACCTGCACTTTGCATCGATGATAAAAAACTTATTCCGTCTTTAAAAGACGAAATATATATTTCTGCAAAAAGTTCTCTTGGAATCGACAGGCTTACATTGTCAGTCAAAGAAGTTTTGACATCAGGACAGAATACAACTCGCGAACAGGCAGGACTTGGTTCAGCACGCCAGAAAGAAATGGTAGAGCAGGCGCTTGAGTGTGCAGAACATGCCCTTGTTGCAGCAGATGATAACTATACTCTTGATGCTGTCGTGCAGGACCTTGAAGACAGTCTGGATTTTCTCGGTGAAGTTACAGGAGAAATAACGCCTGATGATGTTCTTGAAAATATTTTTTCAAGATTCTGTGTCGGAAAATAAGACGTCTGCTTTTATGGTTTTTACAAATCCAGCTGTATTAAACAAATGCTGTTTAGTGACTTTTAATACTTTCCCTAAACAGTGAATTTTGATAAAATACTTTCTTAGTATTAAATCTCCGGGAGATATTTTTATGCTTTATTATTTAGGCCAGATTTTGCAAAATACTTTTGGGCCGGCAAGACTTCTTCAGTCATATACAGTATTGATTGTAATTGCCCTTTATCTTGGATTTTTCCTTTCCGTAACTCTTGTTCCAAAATTTTATTCAAAACTGCCGCATGACAGAGGCAGGGAATTTACAGAACATGCTGCAGATGCCAAAGGAAAACCTACTGGCGCTGGTATCGTGTTTATTACGATTTTTGTCTTTATATGCTTTTTATGTCTTCCGCTTACGCCGTTGCAGTGCTGCATAATCGGCTTGTCATGGCTTTCTATGCTTACAGGCTTTCTTGATGACAGAAGTATAAAAGGGTGGGGTGAATATTTAAAAGGAATTCTTGACCTTGTGATTTGCCTTGTTGCATCGTTCTGCCTTTATCATTTTCTTTCAAAAGTTTCACCTGACGGAAAAGTATATTTTTGGCTTCCGTTTTTGACAAATCCTGTTCAAGTTCCTTTGTGGATTTATATGATTACAGGGACTGTTCTTTTGTGGGCTTCGATAAATACGACAAATTGTACTGACGGTGTAGACGGACTTTCTAGCATGCTTATTCTTGTTGCATTGATTACGCTGGGTTGTATTTTTTATTTTGTACTTGGACACAAAGATGTTGCATCTTATCTTTTAGTTCCGCATTTGTCGACTGGTGCAAGTTGGGGAGCAATTTCTTTTGCAATGGCAGGAGTCTTAATGGGATATTTGTGGCACAATGCTTTTCCGAGTACGGTCATGATGGGCGATGCCGGAAGCCGTGCGCTTGGATTTTTTATCGGCGCGTGCATTATGATAAGCGGCAACCCGTTTTTAATTCTTGCAACATCATCAATTATCCTTGTAAACGGAGGAATGGGACTTGTAAAAGTTGCGCTCCTCAGGTTCTTTAAAATTTCGATTTTCAAAGAAATCCGTTTTCCGCTTCATGACCACATGCGCAAAAAACGCGGCTGGTCTGCAACTCAAGTCGTAATCAAATTTTTAATCATGCAGCTTTTGTTTACTGTTGCGCTTGTCGGACTGTTCTTTAAAATCCGATAAAAAAATCAGATAGCAAAAAAGCAGATAGAAAACCGGCATAAATAAAATCAGAAAAAATAGAACTAATATAAAAACAGAGGAAATAAAAATGGCTTTAGAATGTGGAATCGTCGGACTTCCGAATGTAGGTAAATCAACAATTTTTTCAGCATTGACTGCAGCTCCTGCTGCTGCGGAGAATTTTCCGTTTTGTACAATTGACCCGAACATCGGCATTGTAGATTTGCCTGATGAACGTCTTGACTTTATTGCAAGTGTTTTTCAGCCCAAAAAGAAAACTCCTGCAAATGTAAAATTTGTCGACATTGCAGGCCTTATAAAAGGCGCTTCTCAGGGGGAAGGATTAGGAAATCAGTTTCTGGCAAATATACGTGAATGTTCCGTAATTGCCCATGTTGTCCGCTGTTTTGACAATCCTGACATCATGCATGTGCGTGACGATGCAAAGGCAGAAGCTGGAATTGACCCTGAAAGTGATATTCTTACTATTAATATGGAACTTGCACTTGCTGACCTTGAAACAATAAAAAAACGGCAGGAAAAAGTAACAAAATCAATCCGTGCACTTGGCAAGGAAGAAGAAAAAAAACTTAAATACTGGACTTCTGCCGTAGAAAAAATCAAGCCACTTCTTGAAGACGGTAAAGGTGCACGGCTTGCAGATTTGTCAGATGACGAAAAACTTGCCGTAAAAGATATGTTCCTTTTGACGATGAAGCCGCTTCTTTATGTCTGCAATATTGATGAAGACACGATTTCTGCGGGAACAAATAAATACGTTGAAACTGTTAAAAAAATTGCCGAAAGTGAAAAATCTGATGTCGTTGTAATATGTGGAAAATTTGAAGCTGATCTTTCTGATATAAAAGATGAAGCAGAACGAAAGGAATTTATGGATTCTGTCGGACTTTCTGAATCAGGTCTTAACGTTCTTGCGCGCAAGGCATATCACCTTATGGGATTACGGACTTTCTTTACAGGTGGTCAGGATGAGTGCCGTGCATGGACAATTCACGATGGTGATAAAGCACCTCAGGCAGCAGGTGTAATTCATACTGATTTTGAAAAAGGATTTATAAAAGCTGAAGCATATACAATCGATGATTTAAAACAGTATGGAACTGAAGCAAAAATAAAAGAAGCCGGAAAATACCGCGTAGAAGGTAAAGATTACGTTGTTCAGGACGGAGATGTTCTGTTCTTTAAATTTAATGTTTAAATAAAAAAAGGGTGGATTTTATTTAAAACAAAAGTATGAATATAGAGTAAGAAAACTTTATCAGGAGGTGAATGATATATTCGCTTCCACTTGGAGAATCTTGTCTATATGAAAAACAGAAAAAATAAAACCGCCTTTTTTGCAGTCATCCTGGCAGCGTTTTTCTTTCGTATTGCCTGCAGTTTTAATTCCGGAAAAAAAAATCAAAACTGCCTTACTTTTACAAACTGGAATGTCCAGACTTTTTTTGACGGAATTACTGACGGAATTGAATATGCAGAATTTAAGAATAAAAAATCAGGCTGGAACATTGAACAGTATGAAAAGCGACTTGACAGACTGTGTTCTAAAATTGAACAGTTTGATTCGGATTTTTTCATAATGGAAGAACTTGAAAACGAAAAAATCATTTATGACATTTCAAACCGTTTAAGCCATAACGTCTGGTTTAAAAATAAAATTTACCAATATGCTGCTTTTCAGAAAAATGAAAAATCAAGCATCGGCTGCGGAATTTTATCTAAATACGAAATTACAGACGTAAAAGTTCACAATCTTGACATAAAAACAGAAAAAGAACGTATGCCTGATATGCGCCCTGTTATAGAAGTAACTGCAAGAGTCAGCAATAAAAAAGATAAAGCCGATAAAAAAATAACGATTTTCATCAATCACTGGAAGTCAAAATCAGGCGGTCAGAATCAGACAGAAAAATGGCGGCTCTGGCAGGAAACTGTTTTATCACGTCTTTTAAATAGCAGGAATAAAGAAAATGACGGCAGGATTATTATTGCAGCCGGAGATTTTAACAAAGATATAGATGACTTTTCTTATGACAAAAATAATTCTCTCTACTTTTCAGAAATCAATTCATCAGAGAATAAAAAAATACCTGTCTTTTCTCCATGGAATCAAAATAAAGAAACTTGCACAGAGAATGACGGAACATATTATTTCCGCGGAAAATGGGAAAAAATCGATCATTTTTTTGCTGTTCAAAATATCCTGACTGACTTTCGCATCGAAAAAGATGAAGAACTTCTGACAGATGAGAAAGTCCCTGCAAGATATGAGATTTTTACCGGCAAAGGATACTCAGATCATCTGCCGATTTCATGCAGCATAATGACAGAATAAAAAAAGCGCTAATCCAGAATAGTAATTTCTACGCGCCTGTTCTTGCTCCTTCCGCTTTCTGTGTTGTTTGAAGCGACAGGTTCTTTTGCACCTTTCCCTTGAGTAAAAATATGATAGTTGTCTTTTACTCCAAGCTGAATAAGGTACTGTGCTACACTTTCTGCGCGCTTTTCGCTTAATTCCTGACGGCTTCTTTCATCTCCGCGCAAAGCAGTGTGCCCTGTTACAAGTAGGTCATTGTTCGGATAATTTGAAATTATTTCTGCAATCTTATTCAGTTTAAGTTTTTCTGATTCAAGAAGAATATCTGAATCTGCTTTAAACTGAATGTTTTCGATGGAGAGTGTAAGACCTTTGTCGGTTGACTTTACGTTTACGTCGTTTATTCCTAAATCAGAAATTTTCTTTGTAACTTCCTCGACATTCTGCTTTGTTGCAGTCCGCTGGAATTCCGTAATTTCTGCATGTGCCGTTCCGATAAAAGTCATCACATTGTTGTAATTTGTAATTATTTCAATTTTAAAAGATTCTGAATAATGGTCAATCGCACCTTTGTCAGAATCCCAGAAAACAAGCTGGCTTGAAAAACCTGTCGTCGTTTCAGGCATTTCGCCTAACTGTGCCATTCTTGAAGTGTCAAGAGAAAACGACATTTCATAATAAATCTGAAATACATCAAATTTTCTGTTGTTTTCAGTTACGGCACCAAGGTATTCGTAATTTGCATTGAAGGGAACTTTGTACGGTTTCTCCAGATTAAAAATCCGCCTAAGATCATGTGCCTCGTGACCTTTGTATGTCCATTTTTCACCCGGTGCAATTTCTCTGTCTGGAAAAACAGGAACATCCCTGACAACCGGCATAAAATATTTGTCATCGATTGTATAAACCCCAAATCTGTCGCGTGTAAAAATACTTGTGTATTCTTCACCATAAGAAAAAGTTTTGTTGCCTAAAGTCTTTGCAAGCACAGAATTCTCCGAGGTCATAAAAGTTCCGTTATGAACAGCCGTCATGTTTTTTTCATCAACAGAAGTTACTTTTACGCTGACCCTGTTTAAAATTTCTGAAGTGTGGTGTTTTATTCCGTTTATGTATACGTCTTCTTCAACAGTAGAGAGAATTCTGTACGCATCATTTTCTCTATATTTAAACTCGAATTTTTTTGCACCCTCATTTACCGGCGTTATTCTCTGGGCAAAAATCTGGCATGCACACAAAAATAAAATTGAATGTTTTATAAAAAATCTTTTCATAATAAAGTTCCTCATTTTAAAATTACTTCTTTATTATCGGCACAAAACTTCTGTTGTATTAATAGTGCAGATTATACAAAAAAACGGCATTTTGACACAGACAGTTATTTGATATAGAATAGAAATATGCCCCCTGAAATTTTGTTCAAAGATGTTGTTGACATAATTAAAATACCTATTCTGATTGCAGAACCTGTCTGGCAGAATGAAAATATTTCTGATTTTGAAATTTTATATACAAACAGCGAGTTTAAGAAGTCAGTTGCTGATATAAAAGAAAAATCTATGCTCAATTCGATTCGCACCGAATTTTTAACTGATGTTGATTTTTTTGGAATGAGCGTTCAGGCAATTATGACAGGCAGAATGTTTGCTGAAACTTTTTTTGCAGAAAAGACAGAAACTTGGTTCTCGCTTGAAGTAAATGCGTTTGGCAAAAAATTTATTGTTGCTGCATTAACAGACATAACTGCAAAAGTCCGTTATACAGAGCAGCTCAAACTATCGCTTGTAACTGACACTCTTACGGCCCTGCCAAACAGGTTTCAGTTTTACAAAGAATTTAACAGTATCATTGATGAAGCAAAAGACAAAAATCTGATGTTCGGGCTTATATTTTTTGATATTGATAATTTAAAATCATTGAATGATTCAAAAAGTCAGCAGGCTGGCGATATGGTTTTGATAAAGGCAGCCCGTATTTTCAAGACTTTTGAAAAAGCAGATGTAAAAATTTATCGTTTCGGCGGGGACGAATTTCTTGTTCTTGCAAAAAATATTTCTTATGTTGATTCGCTTTATACGATAGGAGATGCAATCTTAGAAGCTCTTGATGCAGAAAACATCAACATAACAGGCGGAATTTCTGTTTTTCCTGATAATACGACAGAGGGCGAAGATCTTATAAAGTTTGCTGACCTCGCAATGCATTCTGCTAAAAAAGCCGGCAGACACCGCATTTTGATGTTTACTCCTGACATGCAGAAAGAGTTTTTGCGCATTGTCATGTTCAAGTCAAAAATGCCTAAGTCTTTTGAAAACGGCGACTTTGAACTTTTTTTTCAGCCGCAGTTTGACATTGCTTCTAATAAACTTCGTGGTTTTGAAGCATTGCTCCGCTGGCACGAACCGGAAATAGGCAGCGTTTCGCCTGATGAGTTTATTCCTGTTGCAGAAGAAACTGGATTTATAAAAACACTTGGGACCTGGGTTCTGGAAAAAGCATTTACCTGCCAATACTCATGGGAAGAAAAATTTGACTACGATGGAATTATGTCCGTGAACGTTTCTCCTGTTCAACTTATGGACGATGATTTTTTGTTTGTTCTTGATGAAGCTGTCAGAAAAACAGGTGTCATTCCTTCTCATGTTGAAATAGAAGTGACCGAAGGAGTTTTGATAAACGACACGGAAAAAGCTGTTGCGATTCTTGAACAGGTTAAGGCAAAAGGTTTCAGAATTTCTCTTGACGACTTTGGAACAGGCTATTCTTCCCTGCGTTATCTTCAGATTCTGCCGCTGACTACTTTAAAAATTGACAAGTCATTCATTCAGTCTATTACAGAAAAAAACGGTGTTTCAGAGAACATTACGAATGCGATTATTTCGATGGTAACTAAAATGGGACTTGATACGATTGCAGAAGGTGTTGAAAAAGTTGACCAGCTTTTAATATTGCAGGAATTGAACTGCAAGACAGTACAGGGATTTCTGCGCGGAAAGCCGATGAACCAGGCAACGATAGAAGACTATCTTTCCGGAAATAAAAACGCACTTGATTATCTTAAATAATGCAAAGCTTAGGACATAATAAATAAAAATGATTAATTCTAATTTTATAAAAATCGTAAAACTGACACTGCCGGTTTTTTTCGGCTATATTGCAATTGGAATCCCGTTCGGGCTTATGCTTGTAAAAAACGGTTATCCATGGTGGCTTTCGCCTGTGATGAGCCTTACGATGTATGCAGGTGCAGGTGAATATATGGCAATTGGGCTTTTTGCTTCGGGTGCTTCTTTTGGTGCTATTGCAGTCGCAGAACTTCTGCTTAATATCCGCCACATCGTCTATGGACTTTCGCTTATTGAAAAATTCAAAGATACAGGCAAATGGAAGCCGTATCTTGTTTTTGCATTGACAGATGAAACTTACGCTCTTATGACTTCAATTCCACTGCCTGTAAATGCAAAACCGGGACCTTTTTACGGAACGATTGCATTTTTGAATCAAATGTACTGGGTTGCAGGAAGTTTAATCGGAGCAATTGCAGGAACTTTAATTCCGTTTGATTTTGCCGGAGTTGATTTTGCACTGACAGCGCTTTTTGCAGTTCTTCTCATAGAACAGATAAAACAGTCAAAAGATTTTATTCCGCCGGTAATCGGAATTTGTGCCACAATTATGTGCATTGCCTTGTCGCGCCTTAATGTCATTGATGTTGAAAACATACTGATTTTTTCTATCTGTATTGGAATTGTCTGCCTGATTCTTGCACGAGGTTCAAAAGGAGATGCCAGAAAATGAAACTTACTCTTGTACAGGCACTTATTGCAACTCTTATTTCGGCAATAATAATTTTTTCGTTACGGGCATTTCCGTTCCTGCTTTTTTCAAAACGTGAACCGCCAAAAATCCTGCGTTTCATTCAGCAGTATATCCCGCCGATGATAATGGCGGTTCTTGTAATTTACTGTTTAAAAGACATAAATGTAATGAGTTCTCCTTTTGGTATTCCAGAACTTATATCGCTGGCATTTACAGTCATAATTCATCTGTGGAAAGGCAACAGTATGTTCAGCATTTTTGGAGGAACAATTCTTTTTATGATTTTAAGCCGGATGATGTAAAAATTTTGGTAAGAATTTTAGAATTGACGTAAATCCTTTTTGCAGTTATATTTTTTATAGTAAAATATTAATAAAATTCATTGGAGTTATAATCATGGTTGCTATTATTTTAGGTTTGATTTTCATTGCTTTTACAGTATTTTCTGTTATTCCCGGCTTTTTGAACTGGGGGGCTGACGTGATTCAGTTTTTGAAAGGATTTGCACCTGTTCTTGCAGCTTTTATCGGTTTGATTTCGATTTTAATTGGTGCTGCCGATATTAAAGATAAAAAAGAAGCTAAAAAAGAAGAACTGGAAGCTGCAAAATCTCAGGAAAAATAAAATATAACCTCTTTTTTCCATATTAAGAAATTCGTTCTTACTTGACTAAATTTGAATAAAAAGTTATATTTATGTTCCCCGTATATTGAGTTCAGTGAATGCTCATCACTGACATCGAATTTTAAGAAGATGCAATCTTAAAATTTGAAATAACTTTATTTGTTAAGGTATATACAATGAAAACTATTTTTGTAAATGAAAGCGCTCAGCCACGTACATGGTATGTTATTGACGCTGCAGGAAAACCGCTTGGTCGTGTAGCTGCAAAAGCTGCATCTGTATTACGTGGAAAGAATAAACCTTCTTTTGCTACAAACCAGAACATGGGTGACTATGTAGTAATTATTAATGCTGAAAAAGTTGCAGTAACTGGCAACAAACAAACTGATAAATTGTATCATAATTATACAGGATTCGTAGGTGGCCTTAAAACTCATACTTTTGCAAAACTTATTGAACGCCATCCAGAAGATCCTCTTAGAATTGCTATTGCAGGTATGTTGCCTCACGGTCGTCTTGGTCGTGCCATTATGGCTAATTGCAAGATTTATGCTGGTGCAGAACATCCTCATTCAGCACAGAATCCAAAAGCATTGGAAGTGTAATAGGAGTTAATTATGGTAAAGAATATTGCTATTGGAACAGGAAGAAGAAAGACAGCTACTGCACGTGTATTTCTGCGTGAAGGTTCTGGAAAAATTACTGTAAACGGAAAAGATGTAAAAGAATATTTTGCAACTGCTGAACAGGTAAGACTTGTTCACCAGCCGCTTCTTGTAACATCTAATGATAATAAATTTGATATCCTTATCAATGTAACTGGCGGAGGCCTTAACGGACAGGCTGCAGCTTGTCTTCATGGAATTTCTCGTGCACTTTTACAGGTTGATCAGGATACACACACAGCACTTAAAGCTAATGGCTACCTTACTCGTGACTCACGTATGGTTGAACGTAAAAAATACGGTCAGAAAGGTGCTCGTAGAAGATTCCAGTTCTCTAAACGTTAGAATTTGGTTATTTTATCTACACAGATGGTCTCGCCCGATTGTATAAAAATTACGACGGATGCGGGACTTTCTTTTTTTATACGTACATCTTATCTTTCTCTCGTATCTAAAGAAATGCTTGTTGAAAATGCCGAGTTTTCTGATTTAAAAGAAGAAGATATTGTCGATGCTGGTCTTTGTTTTGCCGCCGAAAAAAAAGCATTAGATTATTTAAATAGAAGTGAACAGTACCGATTGGGGCTGTTTTCAAAACTTCTGTCAAAAGGATTTGAAAAAGCTCACATTAATAGAGCCCTTGATTTTCTTGAGCAAAAAAAAGCTTTGGACGACAGCCGTTTTGCTCGTGCATGGCTTAATAACAGAAAAATTACGCATGCAGAGGGAAGAACAAAACTTGAAGCAGAACTTGTTTCGCGCGGAATAAAAAAAGAAATTATAGAAAAAAATCTTGATGAATTTTTTGAAGAGAATTCTGAAAGAGAATTATGCCTGCGTGCTTATAAAAAATGTCTCAGGCTAAAAAAGTCAGAAGATAAAACAGTTTCCTATTTATTAAAAAATGGTTTTTCGATAAAATTAATTCAGAATATAAGGGATTATTATGCAACAGAAGAGTAAAAGATTTAAAGTTTTTTCTGCCCTTGAAGTCGCTAATATTTGTGGCGTTGTAAATCAGACTGCAATAAACTGGATTAAAAAGGGCTATCTAAAAGCATATACGACACCTGGCGGTCAGTTTAGGGTAACACCAGAAGATTTAGCTGAATTTTTAAAAAACCGTGGAAGTGAAATTCCTGATGTTCTTGCAGAGGCGCTTAAAAAAGAAATTCCGCTTGAAAAACGTTCAATTCTTATTGTAGATGATGACAAAGGTTTGAATACAATAATAAAAAAATATATCGAAAAAAATTTTTCGGACATTCAGATTTATCAGGCGTTTGACGGTTTTGAAGCTGGAACTCTGATGGTAAAAATCAAGCCGGGCTTTGTAATTCTTGACCTTGATTTGCCGGGAATAGACGGTTTTTCACTATGCAGCAAATTAAAATCTGATTCTATTTTTGAAAATCCGTTTATTGTCGTTATAACAGCGCTTAAAGATGAAGATTTGCTTGATCGCGTTTCAAAACTAGGCAGCAACTATTTTTTAACAAAACCACTCGGAATGGATAAAATAGGTGCTATCGTAAATCAATGGCTGAATATGCTGTAAATCAGCAATATTCGTTGCATTCATTCGGCAACGGCATTACTGATTTACAAACCTTTGCTTATGAAGCTGTTATCTGTAAATATATGCAGGATATTTTATGTCGCTTGAAATAAGGTCTAAGACTTTGCTTTCTGTCGTCTGTGCAAGCGGATTTATGTTTGCAAAGGCATTTGACAGAAAATCATACCAGCTGAGTTTTGGGGAATACTGATAGTCAATGACATTTATGTTTTCCATGTTCAATTTAGACTTCATTTCTGTTACGGCTTCGTCAAAATTACATATCTTGTCAATGAGTTTTAAATTTAAAGCCTGCTTTGCAGTATAAATTCTTCCATCTGCAAGTTCTTTTACGTCTTTAATTGGAATTTTCCTGTTGAGAGCTACAATCGATGTAAACTGTTCGTAACATTCATCTGCGATTGACTGCATAATCTGTTCATGTTCTTCTGTAAGCGGGCTGTTGTAGTTGAGCATGTTTTTGTTTCTGCCTGCAGTAAAAGTTTTTGATTTTATTCCGAGATTAGCCATCAGTTCTGTCAAGTCAACAGATTCGCCTGCAATTACACCGATTGAACCTGTCAGAGTATTTCTGTTTGCGCAGATATATTGTGCGCCACATGAGATGTAGTATCCGCCGCTTGCAGCAAGTGAACCCATATAGGCCCATACAGGTTTGTTTGATTTCTGATACTGCAAAAGTGCAAGATATGCTTCATCAGATTCGTATACAGAGCCGCCGGGCGAATCTATAAACAAGATAATTCCTTTGTTGTTGTCGTCTTTTTCTAAAGCAGAAATCGTATTAAGTAGCCACTTTTGACTGTAAGTTTTGTTTTCTTCTTGAATTACACCTGTAATGAAAATTTTTGCAATGTATTCTCCTTTAGGGAGAACAGGTCCTTTTGCATTTTCAGAAGAAAAATTGAAAGATTTAAAAAACTCTATTGGTTTGCTTTCTGTATTGTTCTGTTCTGTATTGACAGGTACAGATGAATCATCTTGCCTTGTAATAACTGCATAGCTTGCAAAACCAAGTGTGATGACAATCAATGCAATGAGGATTATGAATCCGGATGAGTTCTTTTTTTGTTTTGCTGCAGATTTTTGTTCCGGTTTTTCATCAATTATGTTAATTTCAGAAACGTTGTCCTGATGCTCGTCCATTTTGTTCTCCCGTAAAAAAAATTATAAAATTCAGGCAGACAATTGTCCTTAAGAATTTTACTCAAAATCTTCCTGTTTTAGTTTTCCAAGGTTAATGGCAGATTCTTTGAGATTTAAATATGCATTTATATATGAAGTTTCTATATACGGCATTATTGCTGCAATTGAAATATTTGCTGTAATTATTGTAAATAAACTTGAAAGCTGGTCAGAATTAAAAAATTCCATGATTATTGCAATTATTACAACCGGAACTGATGCAAGCAAAAACCAACCGATAAAACTAAAGCCAAGAGCAAACAGATTTCCTTTATTGCCTTTTGTAAGTTCAATGCTAAGTTTCATTGCTTTGCGTACAGATATTTTTTTGTTTTCTGCAATGATTACAGGCATTTGTGAATATTGAAGTGCCTTAATCGTTATAAAAATTAAACTTGCTATAAGCAGAAGAATTATAAGAACCATAAATGCAAAGTAATTTGTAAAAAGTGTTATAACCCAGTTATATATTTCGCTAAATGATTCGCCTGCAGGTAAAAATGCTGTATTAGTTAAAGTCTTTGCAACTGTGAGGCCAATGACAATGCATGCAATTATGATGGCTGGAAAAATGAAAACTAGTGACCACAATCCTAAAAATAAACTATTCCAGAGACTGCCGCAAATAGCCGGCTTTATAAGCGAAAAACCGTCAGAAAAATCAGAATAGCTGAGTTCTGTATTTGTTTTTGCAACTTTTAAACATAAAAAAACAAATGAATAGTTTAAAATTGCAGTTGCAATAATTTGAAATACAGAAAAAGCCGTCGCTGCAAATTCTGTATCTTGAAGCAAAGTTGAAGTAATACTGAGAACCAGATTTATTAAAGCGATTGTTAAACTTGCCAAAAGAGGAATTTTAAATCTTCCCTTTAATTGTGCTTTTGCATTTGCTTTAAATTTAACCCTGTCAAACATGTCTTTCTCCTTATATTTATCCTTTTATTTTATCAGCATGGCTGTCAGTTGTTTTTATCTACATTTCCGGCAGCTTCTGCTAAAAGTTCACAATAGTATTTGTTTTCTATGTCAGAAGTTTGCAAACCTGATTTTAAGAGCAGGCTTTTTAATTCTTCATTAATTGCTTTTTCGTTATAGCAGTTTTCTGCAATTATTTCAATTTCGAGAAAATCGCCTAGTTTTTCGACTTTGCAGAGTTCTAGCAGGGCTTTGCCGAATGGTGTCTGCGTTTCCCATTGCATTACGTCTTTTGTTTTTGTGTAAGCAGGTTCAAAGCCTGTATCAAGCAGCAGTTTTTCTACTGTTTTTGAATCTGAAAGTTCAGTTTCATTTTCCTGATTTACTTCACATGCTGTTCCATTGCTGAATGTGTGCATTTCTTTTGACTTGTAGGTGAGCAAATCTGCAGTTTTTTTTGTGCCATCGGGGGCAGTAATCTGTTCATGTCTTAGCCTGCATGTTATGTATGGTTTTTCTGCGTTTTGATTTTGAAGTGAAATAGCTTTTTGTTCTGGGGATTTTTTTAAGTGGTAGTAGACATCATTTTTGACAAGCGTTCCTTTAAAAACTGCAAAACTGTTTATTAAGGGAATGATTTTTTGCCTGTCTTTGACGCGGGCTTTAAGTTCAATTTCATACATACTTTTTTGATTATATTCCTATTTTAGAGAAAAGTGAATTATAAATTGAACTTAATTAAATTTATTTTTTTTCAGAGTTTTCCGAATGTCTTCATATAAAAGTAAGGTTTTTTGTATATTTGTAATATTTTTATTCCGTAAGTTAGAAAAATGCAAAAATTACCTTGCTAAATAAAAATTTTCAGTGTAACATTAATTTATAATTTCAACTAACTTCAGGCATTTTTTCACCCTGAAAGCGAGGTTTTTATGCAATATGGTTATTTTGATGATGAAGCCAGAGAGTATGTAATTACCCGTCCAGATACTCCTGCTAGCTGGAGCAATTATCTTGGTTCTACAGTTTATGGTGCTGTTATTACGAATAATGCTGGAGGATATGGATTTTATAAGTCAGGTGCACAGGGGCGTTTTATGCGGCTTCGCTTTAATTCCGTTCCGATGGATCAGCCTGGAAGGTATTTTTATCTTCGCGACCGTGATACAGGGGACTTTTGGTCTGCAAGCTGGCAGCCTGTAGGAAAACCTCTTGACCAGTATAAAAGTGAATGTCGCCACGGAACTGCATATACAAAAATCACTTCTGAATATTCTTCTATAAAATCAGAAACTCTTTATTACGTTCCGCTTGGACAGAATTTTGAGTACTGGCGTCTTCGTGTTACTAATAATGATTCAAAAGAGCGCAAACTTAGTGCTTTTACTTATTGTGAACTTACAAACCAGTGGAGTACAGAGCAGGATCAAGTGAACTTGCAGTATTCAATTTTTATTTCTAAGGGTGAGCAGCGTGACAATATGCTCAGGTTTGCAATTCACGACAATTTGTATCAGCAGTTTCCTGATGCGCCGTTTGGGGAACAGGGAATGCATTCCTGGATGGCTTTGTGTGGCTCGCCATTAACAGGTTTTGATACAAGCCGCGAGTCTTTTATCGGTACTTACGGAACTTATGCAATTCCAGATGCCGTAAAAAACGGACAGTGCAAAAACTCACTTGCATACGGAGATAATATCTGCGGTTCTGTTCAGACTGAAATTTCATTAAAGCCTGGCGAATCAAAAGAAATTATCGTTATGTTCGGAATTGGAGATGCATGGGTAACAGGAAAGCCGATTGTAGAAGAATTTGGTAATGCAGAGCGTGCAGACAAAGAACTACAGAAATTAAAAGATACATGGCATGCTCGGCTTGGCAGTTTTGTTGCAGATACTCCGGATGAAGATATTAATCATACTGTAAATGTCTGGGGATTGTACAACTGCCTTATAACTTTTGCATGGAGCCGTGCTGCAAGTCTTGTTTATAATGGTGAACGCGACGGGCTTGGTTACCGTGATTCAGTTCAGGACATACTTGGTGTTGCAGCTGCAATTCCTGAAGAAGCAGAAGAGCGTCTTGTGCGCATGCTTTCTGGTCAGGTTTCAAATGGAGGTGCAATTCCTGTAATTAAAAAAGATCATAATCCGGGACACGAGAGCGCACCAAAGCCAGAGGAATTCAGGTCTGATGACTGTCTGTGGTTTTTCAATTCTGTTCCTGCGTTTATTGCAGAAACAGGTAAATGGGATTTTCTTAATAAAATTGTACCTTACGGCGATAAAGGCGAAGCAACTGTTTACGGACACTTAAAACAAGCGCTTTTGTTTAATCTTGAAAGAATGGGTGCAGACGGGCTTCCGTGCGGTTTGCTTGCAGACTGGAACGACTGTTTAAAACTCGGATATAAAGGTCAGAGTCTTTTTGTTGCATTCCAGTTAAGACTTGGCCTTACGACTTATTCTGATATTTCTCTACGGCTTGGAAAAGAAGAAGAAAGTAAATGGGCTTTGACTGAACGTGAAAAACTTGATTCTGCAATCCAAAAAAAATGCTGGGACGGAAAATGGTTTATCTGGGCTATTACAGAAGACGGTCAGGTTTACGGAACAAAATCGATGGAAGAAGGGCAGGTTTATTTTAATACACAGGTTTGGGCTGTATTAAGCAATGCTGCAACTCCTGAGCAGGCAAAGCAGTGTCTTGAAACTGTAAAAGAAAAACTTGCAACGCCGTATGGATTAATGCTTTGCGCACCGTCGTTTGTAAAAGCTCCGCGTGACACGATGAGTGCTGTTGTGTTTAATGCTGGTATAAAAGAAAATGCCGGAATATTCAACCATACTCAAGGCTGGGGCGTTATTGCCGAAACTCTCATGGGCAACGGTGACCGTGCTTATGAATATTGCAAGGCGGCACTTCCTGCTTCTTATAACAACAAGGCAGAAATCCGTCAAAGCGAACCTTACGTTGTAGGGCAGACTACATATTCAACTTACAGTCCGCGTGCCGGTAATTGCCGCGTTTCATGGCTTTCTGGAGCTGCTACATGGAATTACTACAGTACAACTCAGTATATTCTCGGAATTCGTCCGCAGTATGAGGGAATGTTGATTGACCCATGCATTCCGCATGACTGGGACGGTTTTTCTGTAAGACGTCGCTGGCGCGGAAAAATCCTTAATATAAAAGTTGAAAATCCTGAGCATATTAACAAGGGAATTTCGTATATCGAAGTGAACGGAACAAAACTTGATGCTGCAGTAATTCCTTTTGATATGCTAAAAGACCAGAACGAAATAAAAGCCGTAATGGGAAAAGATGCAAAAGAAGTTCCTGTAGAAAGGCTTTAGCGAAACACTGAATAAATCCTACCTGAGGATTTTTCAGTGTTAATTTTGACTTAGTTTTCAACTGATTTAAGAGATATTTTAAGCAAAAAAAACAGGCTGACTTTGAAAATCAGCCTGTTTTTTTATCAGTTTTTCCATGCAGTGTATTTGTCACATTCAAGGATTTTTCTTGCATTTGCAACACGTTCTGCAGAAGGACTTTCTGTGTCTTTAAGAACGTAGTCGATTCCTAAATCCTTGTATTTTATTGCGCCAAGACCATGATAAGGCAGAATTTCAACTCGCTGTACATTACCCAAAGTCCTTATAAAATCCCGTGTTTGTGTAAGGTATTCATCGTTGTCTGTAATTCCGGGAGTGAGCACATGCCTTATCCATATCGGTTTTTTGATTTCATCAAGATAGCGGAACATTTCAATTACGTTTTTTCCTGTCTGACCCGTAAGTTTTTTGTGTTCCTCTTCGTTAATGTGCTTTATGTCCATAAGCAGAATGTCAGTTACATTCATAAGCTGCTTGAATTTTTCAAACCATTCACCTTCTTTTGTAAAAGGTCCGCCGGCTGTGTCGATGCACGTATTGATTCCTTTTTCTTTCGCTTTTGTAAAAAGTTCAAGCAGAAAATCTATCTGCAAAAGAGGCTCTCCGCCGCTGACTGTAATTCCGCCTTTTTTGCCCCAGTAAGATTTGCATGACAAAGCTTCTGCAATAAGCTGGTCGCTTGTATATTCGTGTCCTTTTGTAATGTCCCAAGTGTCCGGGTTATGACAGAATTTACACCTCATATAGCAGCCTTGAAAGAAAATAATGAAGCGGCTTCCAGGCCCGTCTGCGCAGCCAAAAGATTCTAGTTGATGAATATATCCTTTTTGTTCCATAGTATTTAATATACTTTGAAGAACAGGAATTTTCAATATGGAATTTTAATATGGCTGAATGACTGATGCGTGTAAATGGACAGCGATGAACTGCTTGAGAAAAAAAATCTGCTGGTAAATCACCTGCGTATTATTGTTCAATTTTCTTATTATTGCTATAATTTGAAACATAAAATAAAGGAATAATTATGGCTATTGATAAATATGAAATCGTAATCGGCTGTGAAATTCATACGCAGCTTTTAACTAAGACAAAGGCTTTTTGTGCCTGCGAAAACCGTTACGGAGGAATGCCTGATACTCGTGTTTGCCCGGTATGTCTCGGGCTTCCTGGTGCAATGCCTCGTGTGAGTAAAGGGTATGTTGAACTTGGAGCTGTTGCAGGTCAGGCTCTTAACTGCGAAATTGCGCGCTTTACAAAATTCGACAGAAAGCATTATTTTTACCCGGATTTGGCAAAAGGTTATCAGATTACGCAGTATGATATTCCGCTTTGTACAAATGGTTATGTAGACTTGCCTTTTATTCATTATCCAGAAGATGAGCAGCCGGGAAATTCAAAATGCCGTACAGAAAATTTTAAAGGCGAAAACTGCATTATTGAAAATGAAGGTGCAAAATACCGTCGGATTCGCATCGAAAGAATTCACCTTGAAGAGGACGTAGGAAAATCACTTCATATAGAAGGCAAACATTCTTACATTGACTACAACCGCTGCGGAACTCCTTTAATCGAAATCGTAACAAAACCTGATATGACAAGTCCCGAAGAAGCTGCCTTGTTTATGCAGACTGTTCAGGAAATTCTTCGCTATGTAAAAGTTACAAAAGGAAATCTTGAAGAAGGAAACATGAGGTGTGATGCAAACATAAATCTTAATGTTTGGGAAAACGGAAAGCTTTACCATACTCCTATTTCTGAAATCAAGAACTTAAACTCATTCCGTTCGATAAGGGATGCCTGCGCTTACGAAGTCCAGCGTCAGTTAAAAGAATTTCAGGAAGACAGGCAGGAATTTAATCCCGGTTTTAAAGTAACGATGGGCTGGGATGAAGTTAATTCAAAAACTGTCATTCAGCGTACAAAAAATTCTTTTGTTGACTATCGCTTTGTAGTAGAACCTGACATCAAGCCGTTTACTGTAAGCGAGGAACTTATAAAATCTGCCGCCGAAAAAGTAGGCGAACTGCCGGAACAAAAACGCATTCGTTTTAAAAAGCAGTTTGGTTTAAGTGATTTTGATGCAGAAACTTTGACAAATACACGTGAACTTTCGCTTTGGTTTGAAGAAGCTTGTAAAAACGCAAAAAGTCCTAAACGCGTTGCCAATCTTATTCTTACAGAGCTTCTTGCAAAGTTAAACGAAGAAAAACTTTCAATTACAGATATTGCAGTTACGCCAAAACATATTACGGAACTTGCTGATGCCCTCGAAGACAGCCGCATAACTTCAAAACAGGGAAAAGAAGTTTTTGCAGAAATGCTTGCGACAAATAAGTTTCCGTCTGAAATTATAAAAGAAAAAGGACTTGAAATTGTAAGCGATTCATCTGAAATAGAAAAAATCGTTAATCAGGTAATTGCGGACAATCCTAAGGCAATAGAAGACTTTAAGTCTGGAAAATCAAATGCTGCGGGCTGGCTTATGGGACAGGTAATGAAAGCTTCTCAGGGAAAAGCAAATCCAAAACAGGCAGCTGAACTTGTAAATAAAAAGTTAAAGGAACTGTAAAATAATTTTAGCGGTTTTTAGACAAAGAAGCAGTAATTTCGGCTGAAAGTCTTTTGTATTCAGGATTTTTAAGCCGGATTTCTGCTTTTTTTATGTCCTGATTTGTGACGGGCTCAAATGTCCTGTCTAAAATTCCGTATTCTTTTTTAAGTTTTAATATTCTGAAAACTGCATGGTCAAGGCGGCTTTCAGAAAGGACATTTGATTTTACTGCCTGTTCGATTTTTACATAAAGGTCTTCAAGCCGTGCAATGTCTGATTTTTGGATTATTGAAATAGGATTGCAGACTAAATCTGCCCCTGCATTGAGCGCTTCAATTACTGCATGGCTTTCTGAAAAATTATTTGTAATCGCTTTCATATCAAGGGCATCAGTTACAATTACACCTTTAAAATTTAATTCATTCCGTAGAATGTCTGTCAGTATTTTTTTAGAAAGCGTTGCAGGACGCGTAATAAACTGTCCTGTCTTGTCTGCTTTTATTTTTGAGCTGTCAAGCAACGGATACTGAATATGCGCGCTCATTATCATCGGAATGTTCTGTTCGATATTTATTTTAAATGGAATTGCCTCGCATGAAAGCCACTGCGCTTTTGTCTTTTTTATCTGAGGAAGTCCGATATGACTGTCTGTGTCTGTATCGCCGTGTCCGGGAAAATGCTTTGCGCAGGCGATGACGTTTCTTGATTTTATGCCGTCTTTAAAAGAAGATGCAAAAAGTCCTGCTGTTTCAGGATTTGAAGAAAAACTCCTGTCACCGATTACAGGATTTTGAGGATTTGAAAAAACATCACATACAGGTGCAAAATCTAAGTTAATTCCGAAAGTATCAAGTTGTTCTGCAATGCACTGACCTTCGCGAAAAGCATACTGAAGATTTTTTGTATCACCGATTTTCTTTGCTGCAGGAAAAATTTCAGTCTGGAAAATTCTATTGACGCGGCCGCCTTCCTGATCAATTCCGATTATGAGCGGAATGTCATTATTTTCTTTTGCGAGAAGCTGCATTTCAGAAATCATTTTTAAAGCGTTCCCTGTGTCTTTCATATTTTCTGCAAAGAGAATTATATTGCCGATGTGATAATTTTTTATTGCCGCACATACTGTTGCATTTACTTTGTCAAGTGGAACAACTTTTACGATATTTCCATCAAAGTTTTCAAAATCAGTTGCCTGCGAAAAATTTGACTCTGCCTCTGAAAGCCTGCAGTAGCGGAAATTTACAAGCATAACTTGTCCGATTTTCTGCCTTAAAGTCATTTTCTGCACAAGCTGAACAATATCGCTGTCAGGATTTTGAGTTATAACTGAATGCTGCACAGGATTTTCCGTAACGGTTGTCCTGCACGAAAGGATTGAAAGCATAAATGCAAGAGTAAAAAAGTAGATGCGCTTCATAATAAAAAAAGCCAACTAACAGACTCGAACTGTTCACCTGCTCGTTACGAGGGAGCTGCTCTACCGGATGAGCTAAGTTGGCAAATAATGTCTGTATTATAGCAAATTTAAAAAATTAATTCAATGAAATTCGTGATTCTACAGTACGTCTTAATTCTGCAATATTTGAAACAATCATATAAGTATCAAAAACTTCAAGTTTTCGTTTTTCGACATATTTATTGATTTCTGTTCTTGTAACTTCAGGACTTAGTCCTGCCCAATGAGAAACATCAGAAACTGTTATGTTGAATTTTCTTGAATGTTCTGCAGGATTCTGTACAGGCTCCATTTCGTCATACATAAGGAAAACGTCAGCAACTTTTAATGCAAGGTCTTTGATTGCAAGAATTCTGAGGCGCCGTTTCTGATCGTAAATTCGCTTGCAGAAAAGTTTTAGAAGAATCAGTGCAAGCTGTGGATTTCCTGTAATTAAAATCGAAAAATTTTCTTTGTTAAATTCGAGGCACTCTACGTTTCCGATTGCCATACATGTCGCAGAACGCGGTGAATTATCAAGAATTGCCATTTCGCCAAAAAATTCACCGGGCTTTAAGATGTCAAGGTTTTTCTTAGTTCCGTTTACGCATTTTACAAGCTGAACTTCGCCAGACTGAATTAAATAAAAACTGTTGCCCGGTTCAAATTCGCTGATGATAACTTCTTCTGGTTCATATTTTTTTGCAAAACGGTTAAATGCCGGCAGACTGAACTGTTTGAGAGCGCCTTCTGTAATTGTAGGTATTGCGCCCATTTTTTCGCGGCGCTGCTTGAGTTTTTCTGCCCTCAATTTTGCATCTGCATATATTTTTGCAACTGCTTCTTTGTCTGGCGCTGTCGGATAGTTTGTAAGATATTTTATGCAGACATCGCAACAAGCTCTGTATTGTTCGTCTTTGTAAAAACTTTTTGCAACAGAAAACATTCCGTCAGCTTGATTTGTTTCAAGTTTGTTTTTGAGCATGCTTTCTGTCTTTTTATGAATCTGGCGCAATTGTCCTGAAAAGACTCGCAGCATTTTTAAGATAACGTCTTTGTTGCTTGAAAAGATAACTTCAAATTCGCGCAGTGTCATTGTAACTACAACTGAGTCCTGCAAGGCAGTTGCAGTTTCTTCGCGAGGAAAATGTCCCATAGATGATTTTACGCCAAAAAATTCACCATTTTTTACTTGTTCAGTTACAGGAGAACCTGTTTCAATATCATTACTGGTGAGAATTACAAGTCCTTTTTGCAAAATGTATATTCTGTCATCAATATCGCCGGCAAAATAAATTATGGAACCTTTTGTATATTGAACTACTTTTGGCATAAAAGTTTCCTCTTTCCTGATAATATTCAAAATTAAATTATAATCCCTTATATAATACCATATTATATAAAAAAAATCTATTTTATGTTATATTTTTTTCTATGATTGATTTACATACACATTCAACTGCATCTGACGGAATTCTTACGCCTTCTGAACTTATAGAACATGCTTTTAACAATAAAGTAGAAGTTCTGGCATTAACTGATCACGATACGATTGACGGGCTTGAAGAGGCTGCAACTGCTGCAGAAAAATTCGGCATTACTTTTGTTCCCGGAGTTGAATTGAATATTGCATGGCCTACAGGGGAATTTCATCTTCTGGGACTTGGGTTAAAAAAAGTCGATAAAACCCTGCTTGATATTCTAAAAAATCTCCAGGAAAGTCGTGACGAGCGCAACAGGCATATTATTCAGAAAATGAAAGATGCAGGGTATGATGTTTCGCTTGATGAAATTCAATCTGAGTTCAAGACAAAATGTTTGGGGCGACCTCACTTTGCTGCCTATATGGTCGAGAAAAAAATCGTAAAAAAACGGCAGGAAGCTTTTGATAAATATCTTGGCAAACATTGTCCCTGGTATGTTGAACGCAATGGGGCAGACCTTGATGAGTCAATTGAAGCAATTAAGGCTTCTGGTGGAATTCCTGTTATGGCGCATCCTCTGTCGATTTATGTGAGTTGGGGGAAAATTTTTCCTGTAATGCAGGATTTAAAAAATCGCGGAATTGTTGGGCTTGAAGCTTATCATCCGGGAGCAAGGCTTGGAGAATGTAAGCGCCTTGAAGAACTTGCACGTACTCTGGGATTTATTGTTTCTGCAGGAAGTGACTATCACGGAGAGGCTGTTCGGGCTGACAGGAAAATCGGTCATACAAGCAGCGGCATAAAAATTGACAATCGCTTTTGGGAAGAAATAAAAAAAGAAATTTTTTAATTTTTTTTATTTTTGCATGTAAAAAAACAAAAAAAAATTGATGATATATGTATAGACAAATTTTGAGGTTGCTATGCAGATATTTTCATTTTCTCCGTTTGGGTATGAAGGCTCGATTGTTACTGTCGAAGTAGATTTGCGGCGCGGGATTCCTGCTGTTGACATAGTAGGACTTGCCGATGGAGCCGTAAAGGAAAGTCGGGAAAGAATGCGCTCTGCCATAAGAAATTCGAATTTTGAATTTCCGATGGAACGAGTTTTAATCAGTCTGTCCCCGGCTGATTTAAAGAAAGAGGGTGCAGGTTTTGACCTGGCTATTGCTCTGGCTGTTTTGAGTGAGTCTGAGTGTTTAAAAGCAGAAAACGGAAATTGCAGTTCCCTTATTGAAGAAAACATACTTGTAATGGGAGAACTTGAGCTGTCTGGAAAACTTCGCGGTGTACGTGGAGTAAATGCAGCGGCAAGTACGGCTTTTGCAAGTGGCATTATGTATTGTATTGTTCCGAAAGAAAATGCAGATGAAGCCAGGGAAGTTTTTGGTATGAAAGTTTTTGCTGCCGGAAATCTGGAAGAGGCTTTTAATGCGATTCACAATATTGAATTGTTTACTGCGCAAAGTTTGGCAAAAGAGCAGAATTCTGTTCCTGACGGTTTTGAACTGGTGGAAGGCGTTTTGTTTGCTAAGCCTGACGGGCAGTTTGATTTTTCAATTGCGGGAAATCAGAAAAAGCTGGTACGGGCATTACAGATTGCAGCATGTGGTGGTCATAATCTTCTTGCTTTTGGGCCTCCTGGCTGCGGAAAGACAATGTGCCTTCAGAAATTTGGTGAATTGTTGCCGGCATTGACGATGGAAGAATCTTATTCTGTTACAAGGATTTATTCTCTTGCAGGGAATTTGAGTTCAAATAATCCGCTGATTAGAAAACCTCCTTTTCGAATTCCGCATCAGACTGCCTCTATAGAGGGAATCTGCGGTGGTGGTCCGAATTGCAGGCCGGGGGAAATTTCTCTGGCACATAACGGAGTTTTGTTTTTGGATGAAGCTAGTGAATTCAGAACATCTGTTTTGCAAATGCTGCGGGTTCCGCTGGAAAGTAGGTCTGTCATATTGACACGTGCAGGCCGGAGTACTTGCTATCCTGCAGGTTTCCAATTGTTGATGGCGACGAATCCGTGTCCTTGCGGCAATTATGGCTCTGAGTCGAAAATATGTCTTTGCAGTTCTAGGGCTATCGAGATGTATTGGAAAAAATTTTCAGGTCCTTTGCTTGACAGGATTGATATTCGCATAAAGGTTGAAAGAAAGGAGTCAGAAAATTCTGACGGCAGCCTCAATTTGTCTACAGAGGAACTTAGGATTCCTGTTGCGCGCGGTGTTGCAGTTCAGCGTAAAAGGCAGGGAATAAAAAATGACAGTCTTACACCTGACGGTATTTTAAAATATTGTAGGACAACAGAAGAAGCCTCTGAATTTTTAAAACACGAAACTGAAAAAAATGATTTTTCGCCAAGGGCTGTTTCGAGCTGTCTGAAAGTTGCAAGGACTATAGCTGATATGGTGCAGTGTCACATAATTGAATATGAGCATATAAAAGAAGCTGTGGACTTAAGAAAGACAGACGGAGGGTTTTGTCTGTAAGGGCTGAATACAGTTTGTAAAAGCGATTGTGATTTTTTGCAAAAAAAAAGGTCTAAAAAAACTTTTAGACCTTTTACCGGAAGAGAGACTTGAACTCTCACACGGTTGCCCGCAACAGATTTTGAGTCTGTCGTGTCTACCATTCCACCATTCCGGCATATATCAATACTATATAATATTTTATGGGGTTTTGCAAGTGGGTAATGAATGTTATAATGGATATGTGGAAAATTTAAGTTCAGCTTTTATAAAGTGCAGCCCTGAGCAAGTGTTAAAAAAAGTTTTTGGTTATGACAGTTTTCGAGGTGACCAGAAAGAAATAATTTATAGCCTGCTTGATAAAAAAGATACTCTTGTAATTATGCCTACAGGCGGCGGAAAATCTTTTTGCTATCAGATTCCTGCGTTAATTATGGAAGGGCTGACACTTGTAGTTTCTCCTTTGATTTCTCTGATGCAGAATCAGGTTGAGTCTCTGGAGGCATCTGGTGTTCACTGCATATTTTTAAATAGCTCGCTTGACTGGAATTCATATAAAAATTCGATTGATGAAATTGAAAAAGGAAATGTTAAAATCGTTTATGTAAGTCCTGAAGGACTTGCAACTTCAAGGGTCAGGGATGTTCTTCTAAATTCGCGCTTGAGTTTGAGCTGCATTGCCGTTGATGAAGCTCATTGTGTAAGTCAGTGGGGACATGATTTTCGACCAGATTATCTTGAAATTGCTTCAATCAGAAATTTGTTCCCTGATGCTGTGATGATTGCACTGACTGCGACTGCAACTGAAAATGTCCGTTATGACATTATAAAGAATCTGCAGTTAAGAAATCCTGCTGTTTTTATTTCGAGTTTTAACAGGAGCAATATTTTTCTTGAAGTTCAACCTAAAAAAAATGCAGTTGAACAGGTAAAAAAGTGCATAAAAAAGTATTCAGGCGAAAGCGGAATTATTTACTGCAATTCAAGAAAACAGGTTGATGAATTGACTGATATTCTTGATAACGATGGATATTCTGTTTTGAATTATCACGCCGGATTGTCTGATGAAGTGCGGTTTAAAAATCAGGAAAAATTTATAAAGTCGCAGGTACAGATAATGGTTGCGACTATTGCTTTTGGAATGGGAATCGATAAACCTGATGTCCGTTTTGTAATTAATTATGACTTGCCGAAATCGCTTGAAGAATATTACCAGGAAATCGGACGTGCAGGCAGGGACGGACTTCCGGCGACGGCATTATTGCTTTTTTCTGCCGGTGATATTTATAAAGTAAGATACTTTTTTGAAAATTCAAGCGATGATAAAAACGCAGAAAAATTACTTCAAAGCATGATTTCGTATGCACAAAGCAGGACTTGCCGCCGCGCTTTTTTACTGGACTATTTTGGAGAAAAATATATTCCTTCTGAAACAGATGAAACTGAATGCTGCTGCGATGTCTGCAAAAGAGGAGAACTTTCTGTTTCAGATTTAACGGTTCCAGTTCAGAAATTTTTATCCTGCATTATACGCACTGGTGAACGCTACGGTGCTAATTACGTAATTGATGTTTTAATGGGTTCAACTCATAAAAGGATTATAGAAAATAGGCATAATTTGCTTTCTACATGGGGAATCGGTAAGGATTTTTCAAAAGATTTGTGGTTAGATATAGTTCAGGCACTTGTAGAAAAAAACATTATTTATCAATCCGGTGAATACAATGTTTTAAAAATTTCGAATCTTGGAAAAATATTGCTGACTTCAAGAGAAAAAATTTTTCTTCCGGTTTGTGTTACTGAAGAAAATCAAACGAGCGATTACATAAGTCATTTTGAAAATGTAAAAACCGCAAATAAAACTGTTCTTCATAAAAAAACACTTCTTTCAAAAATTGACGATGATGCAGGGATTCTTATTGTTGAAAATCTCCGTGAATGGCGCAAGAAAAAAGCGCAGGAATTTTCTGTTCCGCCGTATATAATTTTTGGTGATAAAACTATGTATGACATTGCAATTAAAAAACCAAAAACTTTACAGGAACTCCTGAGCGTTCACGGCATCGGCGAAACCAAAGCAAAAACCTTCGGAAAAGAAATCTTAAAAATTATCGAAATGTAGATTGGTACCGCCCTTACAACGGAAATGTAGAATTGCTCTTTGCAATTCTACAAACGCGAGATACTTTCGTGCTGGTGAGGAAAAGAAATTCACGAGCGTTATGTGTTGAGTGATATTATATTTTAGGTTATAATGCTTTTATGCAAATAATTCCTGTTGCTAGTGGAAAAGGTGGTGTCGGAAAAAGCCTCCTGTCTGCAAATCTAGCTATAGCTCTTGGACAGAGTGGAAAAAAAGTCGTTTTAGCCGATCTTGATTTAGGCGCCTCAAATCTTCATCTTGTTTTAGGACAGCAAGCACCAAAACAAGGACTTGGAACATGGCTCACAGGTCATGGTGAGTTTAAAGATATTATCATAAAAACTGATTATAAGAATGTAGATTTTATTGCCGGTGACAGTGAAATTCCTGGACTGTCGACCTTAAAGGCTCCTCAGAAAAGTAAACTGATAAAGGCATTTAAAAACATTGATGCCGATTTTCTCATTATCGATTTAGGTGCTGGAACTCATCAAATTATTCTTGATTTGTTCCTGCTTTCTCCTCAGGGAATTGTCGTAACGGCGCCTGCAGTTACTGCAACGCTTAACGGATATTTGTTTTTAAAGAATGCTGTTTTCAGATTGATGCATTCTTCTTTTAAATCTACGACCCCTGCTGCAAAGATGATTACAAAATTAAAGCAGGATGCTACTTCATTGCAACGGCTTTATATTCCGCGATTGATTGAAGAAATACGAAAAGTTGATTCTGTCAGTGCAGACAAGTTTGAACGGAATTTAAAAACTTTCAGGCCGCGCCTTATTATGAATATGATTGAAGACCCCAAAGATGCAGACCGCGCTCAGCGAATCAGAGTTTCCTGCAATCAGTATCTTGGACTTGATATTGAACATCTTGGAATTATGTACAAAGATTCTCTTGAAGATCGTGCGCTTGCAAGCCGTCTTCCTGTCATTGTGTACAAACCGCAATCTGTTCTATCTCAGGCAATTTACCGTATTTCAGAAAAAATACTTGCCGCTGACACAATAACGTTTGGCGATAATTTTATACCTGACGAAGATATGACTTCTTTCTCGTTTGAGCAGGCATCAGAAGAAGCCGCTGAAGACTTTGAACTTAAACTGAGCGGAATTCAGGATTTGCTCGGAAGCGGTGCTCTTACAACTGGCGAATTAATTGAAACTATAAAAATGCAGAATTATGAGCTTACGCAAGTCAGAAAAGAAAACAATCTTTTAAAATCAAAACTTGTAAAAGCTGTTCAGCAAGGATTTAAAATATGAACTCTTTGTTATATGTTAATTATCCGTCATGGATTCATCCTGAAATAATACCGGGAGTTTCTTTTTTAAGATGGTACGGATTGATGTATGTTTTTGCATTTGCATTTGCATATTTGATTTTAAAAATTCAATTTAAAGAAGGCGCTCTTGATACAAAAAAAATCAAAGCAACGGAAGACGAAGTTATGAGTTTCATTGCGACAGGTTTTGTATTTCTGTTAATCGGTGCGCGTATTTTTGCATGTCTTGTTTATACTCCGAGCGGAAAATATTGGAAAGCTCCATGGCTTATATTCTGGCCGTTTGATGAAAATATGAATTTTACGGGGCTTGCTGGAATGTCTTACCACGGAGGTTTTATCGGTGGTTTTATTGGAATGGTGTTCTGGTGCTGGAAAAACAAAAAGTCGTTGTTTAAATGGATGGATGCAATGGCTGTTGCAATTCCGTGTGGCTATACTTTTGGCAGACTTGGAAATTTTTTTAACGGTGAACTTTACGGCAGGCTTACAAAAATGCCTTGGGGAATGATTTTTCCTGATGCTCAGCATTACAGTGCATCAATGCCGTGGGTTCAGGAATTTGCATCTTCTATCGGAATGGAAATTCCTGCAACAGGTCTTGTAAATCTGCCGCGACATCCGAGCCAGTTGTATGAAGCTTTTTTTGAAGGTATTGTATTGTTTTTGATTATGTGGCTTTTGCGAAATAAAAAGCCTTTTGATGGTTTTTTCAGCGCGTTTTACATTGTCGGCTACGGTTTGTTCAGATTTATAATAGAGTATTTCAGAATGCCTGATGAAGATATGGGATTTAAAATCGGAAATACAGTCAGTGCACCTTTGGACAGGGATGTTTCTCTTTTCAATATTTCTACAGGGCAGATTTTGTGTTTTCTGATGATTGTTTTTGGTCTGGCACTCGGCATATTCTGTTATGTCCGGCATAGAAAGGAGAAATCTGTCAGATGATTTTTTTTGCAGTGATTTTTGAATCTCCTGCAACTGGTATTACTAATTGAATTTATAAAACTACTATAGAGTTTAAAAAATATTTTTAAGGAACACAATATGACATTATTTGAAGATTTAAAATGGCGCGGTTTGATAAAAGATATTGCAGGTGAAGAAAGCGAATTGCAAAAAGTTCTTGATGGCGAACCATTTTCGTTTTACTGGGGAACTGATCCAACAGCAGATTCTCTTCATCTGGGGCATTATTCGTCGCTTTGTATGGCAAAACGTCTTGCTAATGCCGGTCATCATCCTGTTTTGCTTTGTGGAGGAGCTACCGGCAGAATCGGCGATCCTCGTCCTACTGCAGAACGAGAAATTATTTCTGAAGAAACTGTAAATAACAATATCAGCGGAATCAGGGAACAGATTAAGCGCCTTGTTCCTGCTGCAGAACTTGTTGATAATTACGACTGGATGAAAGATTATACTTTCCTTAATTTTTTGCGTGACATCGGAAAATATATCAATATAAATTATATGCTGGATAAAGACATTATCCGTCGTCGTCTGGAGACAGGAATTACGTTTGCTGAATTTGCATATATGCTTTTACAGGGTTATGATTTTCTGCATTTGTTTCAGGAGAAAAAATGTATCATGCAGGTTGCAGGAAGTGATCAATGGGGAAACATTACGACCGGCGTTGATTTAATCAGAAAAGTTCTTGAAAAAACTGCATATGCATTCACGATGCCGTTAATTCTTGATCCGACAGGGAAAAAATTCGGTAAGTCAGAAGGAAATGCACTTTGGCTTGATAAAAATAAAACTTCGCCATATGCAATTTATCAGTATCTTATTAATTCTGATGACTCAAAGGTTCTTGAATATCTTAAAGTCTTTACATTCCTTTCTAAAGAACAAATAGAAGAAATTTATTCAAAGCAGATGGAATCTCCTGAAACACGCATTGCACAGAAGGCTCTTGCATGGGAAGTCGTAAAAGATATTCACGGAAAAGATGAAGCTGACAATGCTGTTGTTGTAAGCCAGAAATTATTTGCAGGCGATTTTAAAGGTCTGTCTGTAAGCGACATTATGACAGGTTTAAAAGGTGTTCCGTCTTTTGCGTATGCAGAGGAACAGCCTTTAATCGATGTCCTTGTAAACAATAAGATTGCAGCAAGTAAGCGTGAGGCAAGGGAATTTATTAACGGCAAGGCTGTTTATATAAATGGTGAGCTTGCAAGTGACGAATCTATGATTGTAAAAAAAGAAAGTGCTATCGAAGGCAAGGTTATAATTATCAGACGTGGTAAGAAAAAATATTTTATTGCAAATATTGAATAAATTATAAAAAAAAGCCTGACAGCATTTATAACTGTCAGGCTTTTTATCTTTTAAATTCAGTCGATAAAATCGTTAAGCGTGACGTTAAACTTTGCTAAGTCATCATCTGAAATTCTGCATGGAAAATTATTCTCCGAACAGATGCAGACGGCTTTTGAATCTGTTTCGCCATTATCAAAAAGAGTGATTTTAATTTCTTTGTCAGCTGCATTAATAATCAATGTAGTTGACGAATTGTCTTTTTCAAGTGATGCAAAATCCTGCCAGTCTTCAAGCCAGTCCTGCGCTTTTAATTCCAGCAGTGAGTTAATCCAGTTTTGGAATTTTTCAGGATTGAATTTTGTTAAGTCATAACTTGCATCATCTGCTTTTGTAATCTTCCAGTTAAAACTTGCAATCTCGCCTGATTTTTCAGCAGTAAAAATATTGTGGTTCTCAGCGCCTTCTAAAAGCTGAACTTTGAAAACTTCATTTTCTTTTACAGAATAAAGAGTCATATCAAGAAGTTCATTTTGAGTAACACCAAAAATAGAATTTAAATTTCCAGTTGCAAGATAAATTTCTTTTTTACCGTCAATTTTTATATAAGTCTGATTTCCTGTGCTGGAAGTTTTTCCGACCAGGATTTTCTGAATCGGTTTTTTATTAAAAAACAAAGAAACTATTACAGGTTCTGACAAACCGTATTTTGAGAACTCAATTTCTGAATTTGATTTTGAAACAGTGTCAATGACTTTTATGTTTGAAACTGTATCTATTATATAATTTGCTGCATCTTTTTTTACAGGCAGTTTGTCATTTGTAAACCAATTCCCGTCGAGTTTCGTAAGCTCAATTTTTTCTTTTTTGTTTTTAATTAAAATTGAATCTGGAATTTCTTTTATTTTTATTTCTTTAATTTTTCCTGCTGCAGAAAATGTAAGCTGAAAAATATATGTAACTGCAAGAATTAAAATTGAACTTATTAAAAAAATTTTTCTTTTGCTCATCTTGTTTCCTCAAAAAAAATCAATAAATAAAATTTATTTTGAAAATTTATGTCTGTTTTATTCTTTGTCAATCAAACGCCTGTCATCAGAATTATATTTCTGGTGAATAAAATATTTCCGCGTTATTCTCATTCGCCATACAAAAAATCCTGCGATAAGGACAACGAGTGCCAGAGCGAACTCATTTAAGATTTTTACAAGTGCGACAGATTTCTGACTCTTTATTGAAATAAAATCAAGCCTTGTTCCTTTAGTCCGCATAGTGCAAAAATCAGGATTTTCATTTACATAATCAATCGCATTTCGTATGAACATTGAAATTGGTTCTGTTCCGTTTTTGTCAATCAGAGTATCTGTCGTTACTATGCCGGAACTTACTGCAATGATTTTTGAAGTTTGCGAGCACTGCGCTTTGTATGACTGCGGTTTTTCAATTTCGCTTTTTGCAAATGCAGACTCAAATTGTCCTTCGACAAGGACTGCAAGGTTTTCTGACTTTAATAAGTTTTTATCTGAGGGCGGATTTATGTAGCCAGGGTACAGTATGATGTTTTCATTCATTGTCCAGGACTGCGCAGAAGATTTTGCCAGAACTGTTGTTCTTAAATTGTTGTTTTCTGCTTCTGTAATGTCGATAGGACCGTTTCCAAAAAAGATTAAACTGCCAAGATTTTGTGTAATCGGATTGTTTTTTGCAAGACTGTTTTTTTCTACAACAGGCGCCCAGTTTAAAATCTGTTTGCCGAATCCAGAAACATTCTGCGTATAGCATTTTTCATCCATTACGTAACTTGGATTGATTTTTATTCCATAGTTTGCAAGAAATTCATCAAGTCCTGACTCTCCTGGCAAATAAACAGGATAACTGTTTTGGTCCGGCACAAATTCTTCGAGTGGATTTACAAAGAAAATTGCATTGCCGCCGTTCATTATGAACTGGTCAATTTTTAAAAGTTCATTTTCAGGGATTTTTGACTTTGGAGAATTTACGATGATTGCTTTTATGTTTTGAGGAATGTCGGCATCTGCAAGATTTATTTCTTTTATGGTGTAGATGTCTGAAAGCATATTGTAAAAATTTCCAGAGCCAACTTCTGCGTAACTTTGTGCATAAGGATTTGACCTGAGTTCATTTTCGTTATGACCTGTGATATAAGCGATTTCAAAAAGTTTATCTGAGTTTGTATTCTGCGCAGAAATGATTTTTGAAATTGTCGTCGTTATTTTGTATTCAATGTCACTCGAAGTTTTAAGCGAATCGAGCGTTGCAATGTAATCGCCGTAAGTAATTGCAAGTCCCATCCAAACAATCTTAGATGAAAACCCTGTATTTTCGACTGTGTCAATCTGAACAGGTCCGAGCCCCAATTCCGATGCAATTTTTTGATTTTCTGCTTTATTCATGTCAAACACTTGGTATGAAAAATAATTTGACGCACTTGCTTTGTATTCTGCAAGAATGTCAGTCAGATATTGTTCAACATAATTGTAAGGGGCAGGCAGATTTTTTGAAAAGAAAACTTTTATTGAAAGCGGTGAATCAATATGTTTTACGACTTCCTTGCTTGCCTTTGAGATTGAAAATGATTTTTGACTTGTAAGGTCAAATCTTAAAAATGCCCTTGCACTGACCAGATTTAAAAGTATCAGTGCGATAATTAAAAGAACCCTGTCGCTTGAGGGCTTTTTCAGCCAGGTCATAAATCTATTCATAGTATCCTCTTACTTTCTTCGTTTTTCCTGTACGTGAATCGCTGCAATTATAAAAACTGCAATCAAAGTTATAAAATAAATAACGTCGCGTGTATCAATAATTCCTCGTGCAACAGAATTGAAATGAGAAACGATTGAAAAATAATTCAGCATTTTTACAAAAGTTCCTGGAATAAAAACCATAAAAAAATGAATTAAAGTAAAAGCTGCATTAATTCCAAGCGAAGTAAAAAAAGCGATTATCTGGTTTTTTGTAATTGCAGAAGCAAAAACACCTGTTGCCGAATAAACTGCGCATAACAAAACCGCTCCAAAATAACCACCGGCAATCGGACCAAAATCAGGCTTCCCAAAAAACAAAAGCGTAATTATGTAGAATAAAGTCGGAATGAGCATTGTGCTGCTTGAAATAAAACTTGCAAGAAATTTTCCGAGAACTACTTGTGTTTCTGTCACAGGCAATGTCATCAAAGTTTCTATGCTTCCCGATTTTTGTTCTTCCGAAAAAACGCGCATTGTTATTGCAGGAATAAACAGACAGAATGAATAGGGCAACAGCGTAAAGAAAATTCTTAATTCTGCTTTTTTATTCAGAAAAAAAGTTGAATAAAAAAATATTCCAGTTGCAATCAAAAAAAGCGCCGTTACGATATACGCAATCGGACTTGTAAAATACGAGTGCAGTTCCCGTTTTGCAATCGTAAAAGTTATGTTATGTTTTTTTTGTTTTGACATTTTTTTTCTCCAGTTGATAAAGATTCCGCCTGTGGTTAATTTTCCTGACTGGAATTTTTTTGTGTTAATATATGGAATATATCTTCAAGACTGTTTTTGACAGTTGTTATTTCATAAGGAATTAATTTGTTTTTTACGATAAGCTTGAAAATTTTGTCCCGAATTTCTGCAGTTCCGTTTACGTGAATGCAAAGCCCGACTGCTTTCTTAGAAGGTGCGGAAAAATCATCAGTTCGTTTTGTAATGCTTTGGATTTCTTCAATCGAAGAAAAAATTTTTTTTGCTTCTGTAAAAGTACATCCTTCAAGAATTAAATTTACAGCAATTTTCTGTCCGAATTTTTCCTGCAGTTCTCCTGTAGGGCTGTCTGCAACGATTTTTCCGTCAGAAATAATTATGACTCTGTCGCAGATGTTTTCGACTTCTTGAAGAATATGCGTAGAAATTATTACTGTTCTTGTTTTACCGATTTCTTTGATGAGCGAACGCACTTCTTCAATCTGGTTTGGATCAAGTCCGCTTGTAGGTTCGTCTAAAATCAAAATCTCAGGATTGTTAATCAGAGCATGAGCAAGCCCGACACGTTGTTTATAACCTCGTGACAAATCGCTGATGTTTTTGTCCATTACCTCTTTAAGATCGCAAGTCTGGCAAAGCTCGCTGATTTTTTCATCTTCATTCTGATTGTGAATCTGGCACAGATATTTTAAATAGTCTTCTACAATCATTTCTGCATATAAAGGCGCAGATTCTGGCATATAGCCGATTTTGCTTTTAGCCTTTGTCAGATTGTCAGAAATTTCTTGACCGTCAATTTTTATTGAACCTGACGTCATTCCCCAGAAACCTGTAATCATTCTCATTGTAGTTGTTTTGCCCGCACCATTCGGACCTAAAAGTCCGACAATCTGTCCTGTCGGAATTGAAAAGGTTATGTCATCAACCGCTTTAAAATTTCCGAAATATTTAGAAACGTGAGAAACTTCTATCATAAAGATTTTTTATGCTGTAAAAGCAAACTCCTGCATTATAAAAGCAAAACTGCTGAATATCAAGAATACTTTTAATATTCTGAATGTCCGGCAATTTTGCTTTCAATTTTTTTATATGGATTGTCAAAAATTAAACAACTTTATGGATTTAAAATTACACTTTTGTGCATTTTTTTTAGTATACGCTGAACTGCATATTTTCCTGTTACAAGAGCAACAGGAATTCCGCCCGGTGCCATAAGCCATTGTCCTGCAAGGAACAGATTGTTTACGCCTTTTACAATACCAGGAACATTTGTCAGGTTCGGACTTTTTTTTGTAGGCATGAACGTCATGTAAACGCCTTTGTATGCATTGCAGAATTTGGTATATGTGTATGGTGTCCATACGTCAAGCAGTTTCAACTTTCCTTTTGTAAACGGATATTTTTCTTCGATAGTTTCCTGGATGCATTTTGCAGCTTCAAGTTTTTCTGATTCATAGCGCTGTTTGTCAGTATTGTAAAGATGTGCCCAGTATTCATATTCTTCTTCATTTTGCAAGATTTTTACCTGTAAAAGACTTTTCCCGTTCGGAACTGTCGTCTTTTCAAAAGAATAGTTTTTTATATTCGTTCTTGTGATTTTTCGTTTTGCAAGATTATATCCTTTACAGTCAAAAAATGTCCTTCCACCGATTTTGTCTGTTACACCGTCATAGCTGAATGCAACATGGAAGCTGCTTCCAAGCGGATTGTTCTTGCGGTCGTCATACGATTTTTTAAGAATCTTTGGCATATATTTGTTGTCAAGCAGTTTGTCAAATGTGTGGTATGTATCTGCTGAACATATTACAAAATCAGCATCGATTTTTTCGCCGTTTTCAAGAAGAACACCTGTTGCTTTGTTCTTGTTGATAATGATTTTTTCTACAGGACTTGAACATACAAGTTTTCCGTCAAGCTGCTTGTATCTGTTTACCATTCGCTGAACTGCTGCAAAAGAACCCCCGACAGGAATACCTCCTCCTCCTGACGTAATTGTTCCATAGGCTGTTATAAAAAGATGCGCAAGGTAATCTCTCGGTAGATAATCAGTAATTAACTTTTTTAACAGTGGGTGCTTGAATTTTTCGCTTAGTTCTCCGACACTCATTCTTGAATAATTGAATAGTACTGGCAGCATTTTAAGCATTTTTAAGCCGTATAATGACAAATCAAAAATATTCATCATATCAAGCGGTTTTTTTGTCGGAACTTGCAGCGATTCAGAAAGGCGTACGTTCCTGATGAATTTTTTAATTTCTTTTGAATCTTTAGGACTTAATTCAATCATCTGTTTTTCAGTTTTATCAAGGTCTCTCCACAGGCAGATTGACTGACCGTTTAATTCAGATTTATAAAAAGCTTCAGGCTGATGAATAGGAACTGAATTTGCACAAATCCCGGAATCTTTCCAGATGTTCCAAATGTCATAACCTTCTTTTGCACCTGTCATCCAGCAAATGCAGTTATCTATGTAGTGCCCGTTTCTCATCCAGCCGGTACACTGACCACCAGGAACAGAATGTTTTTCGTAAATGACAGATTCAAAACCTGCTTTTTGTGCGTAAATTCCTGCACTTAAACCAGAAATTCCACCGCCGATGATTACAACTTTCTGTTTCATACTTTTCCCTTATTAGAATTTTGTATATTTATAAAATCTCGAAAAATTACGACTAACTCTGAATTAAAACTTGTTTAAATTTATTTTTTCCGTTTTCCAAACAGGTTTAATAATTTTATAAAAATGTTGATAAAATCAAGATATAGTTCCAGAGCACCGATGATTGCATATTTTTGGAATTTTTCTGAACCATCGTCATGAATTGCGATTGTCATGATTTTCTGAGTATCGTAAGCAGTAAGTCCGACAAAAATGCCTACACCGACAAGGCTTATAATCCAGTCAAGAGCAGAACTTTTAAAAAGAAAGTTCAAAAGAGAAGCAGCGCAAAGTCCAATCAATGCCATTATAAGATATCTGCCTGCAGAACGTAAATCTGCCTGAGTAAAAATTCCGTAAATGCTCATTCCCAAGAACATAAGCCCGGAAATTAAAAATACTTTGAAAATAGAATCTATTTCAAATATTATAAAGATTGAAGAAAATGTTATTCCTGTTATTACTGAATACAATATAAATAAAAGCATTGCAGCAAAAGACGATATCTTTCTTGTATAGAATGAAAGAATAAAAACTACTGCAAGTTCTGCAATAAAACTTCCCCAGATTATCGGCTTGATATTGCTGACAAAGAAATTCTGAAAAGATGAATCTGTCTGAATCTTGTATGCCGTAAAATATGCAACTGCCGCAGTAATGGCAAGTGCAAGAACCATTCTAAAATACACGCCGGCCATAAATTTACGCTGAACTTCTGGTCTAGCTTTGTCTAAAGTTATTAAATTATTCATAACGAATATTTTAATGCAATTTCTGTTTACTTACAAGCAAAAATTTTTTTTACTGCTGCCTTTACTGCTTGCCACAAAAAAAGCGGTATGATTATTATTCATACCGCTTTTTATAAAACTAGACTGTGAACCGTACGATTTTAGCGATTTGCGCTGTAAGCATCGTATTCTTTGTCAGGATTGTAAGTTCCTTCTCTGTATTCGCCTGTCAGGCTTGGAATTTCCATTTTCATTCCAGGAAGAATCAGGTTAGGATCGTTTGGCTTTGGCATTTTGCTTTTATTTTTCTGATAAAGGTTTTCCCAAAGCAATGGATTGTTATAAACATATTTTCTGCCGGAAATATTCCAATAACAGTCTTTTGTTTCTGCCCAAGGTCTTACAACATAATACTGTGGAAGCGGAGTTACTTCCCTTACGCCTTCAAGTGCGGCAATTGACTGTCTTGCATAATTTTCTGCAGATGCATAATCTTCGCTGTCAAAGGCTTCTTTTGCATTGTTGTATGCCTGTTCACTTGCACTGTATGCCATCGGAAAGTTTTTGTCTGCCTTAATATCTTTTGCCCAATTCAATTTTTTTGATGCAAGTTTCATCTGTTCGTCTGCGTTCTGGCGTGCAAGCATGCTTTCGATGAATGCTTTTGACAAGGCTGCATTTTCTTCTGCTTTCTGAGCATATTCTACTGATAAATCGTATTCACCGGCATCAAGGGCAGCTTCTGCTTTTTTTGTGTATTCATCGGCCATGCGCTGATATGTGTTGTCTTTGTAACTGTAACTTGCTGCAAAGATTGAATTTGCCAGTAAAACAAATGATAAGATGGAAATGATTTTTTTCATACTATTCCTCCAGTCCTATTGCATCTTTAAAAACTTCAACTGCACTGTCGTTTTTTGATTCAACAGTTTCATCAATTTCAATGACAGATTCTTCAGGATTTTCAAATTTGTCTTCTTCAAGCAAAACTGCATCTTTTTCTTCGATACCGTCGATTTTTTCATCTCCGATAGGAGCAATTTCATCAGCTTCTGTTGCAAAGTTTTCTATATTCTGAACTTTTGCCTTAGCTTCATCTATTCTCTTTTGAGCAGCGGCACGTTTTTCTGCAACTTCCTGATATAAAGCGGCATATTTTTCTTTTGCAGCTTTGTAGTTGTCGTAAGCGCCTTCAGGGTTTTTTGTTACATAGCAGGAATCGCCTTTTTTTAATGTTTCTGCGATTGCTTTGTACTGTTCTTTTTTTGCAACTCCAGCTTTTACGCTGTCAGCATTTTTTTTCTGTTCAATTGCTGCAGAGCGTTCTGAGTCTGCGAGTTTTTTGAATGAATTGTAGAAAATTGTGTGGTATGCGGCATAAGAAGCTTCTGCTGCATTGTACATTGTTTTTCCGTCAGCGTTTTCACTGATGACTTTTTCCAGTTCAGAAAGCAAAACTTCAGCTGCATCGTATGCAATCTGATTGTCTTTGTCAAAACCGTTTGCTTCGATTTTTTCTTTAAGACTGCGTGTTTCAGATGCCTTTTGTAAAGCAAGATATCTGTAATTTAAATCATTGAGTTCGGCAGAACAATCAGTTTTATCATCAGCTTTTTCTTTAATTGCCCTGAGCATTTCGTCTGTTATTGAAAGACGTTCGGCATAATAAGTTTCGGCTCCTGATTTGATTGCTGCGTTTCGTGATTCGTCTACTTTTTCAAGTAATGTTGAATTTGTTTCTGTAAAAGATTTTGTATCACCAGATTCTTCTTGTTGCTGTTTTTCTTCTGTTACGTCAGGTTCTGTCTGGTCAGTAACTTGCTGTGTTGTGTCCTGTGGTGTTTCTTCCTGCTCTGTAGATTTACAAGATACAAATATCAACGACATTGCCATAAATGCAAAAAGCAGATACTTTTTCATTATAATCCTCCAATTTTATTTGAACTATTTTCATTTTATTACATTTATTTAATGTAAACAATATAAAACTCCGCCAGAAAGTGAAAAATCTTTAATTTCGTTATGATAAAGCAGAAAGACAAAAAAAAGTGATTTGTTTTTTGAACAAAAACAAGTTATAATAAATCAACTCTTTTACGTTTTTTTTATTTTATATATTTGGAGTAAAAAATGGCAGATGATTTTTCTTTTTCAATTGAAAAAAATCTAGGCGTCATTTCTCAGGGGAAAGGCGGCTGGAATCTTGAATTAAATTTTGTATCTTGGGGCGGCCGGCCTGCAAAGTATGACATCAGAAGCTGGTCTGCAGATCATGAAAAAATGGGTAAGGGCATTACGCTTACTCAGGAAGAAGCCGTTGCTTTAAAAAATTTGCTGAATAATCTGGAACTGTAATTTATAATTCAAATTCCAGATAATTTTGAATTGAAGCCCCTTTTTTTATTATAATCGAATAAAGCAGCATCTGCAGGTATGTATCTTCCAGCACTGTTCCGCCAGAACGGATATTCATGTCTGCAGATGAAAGCTGCGAGAGAATTGCCATTGTCTGTCCTGCTGACCATAGGCGCGCAGCATTTGCATATTGGGTTCGCATCGTGCTAGTCGAGATACCGGCTTTTTTTAAAGTAAAATCGTCCGGACTTGGATTAGTTTCGCATAATTTGTGATATGCAAAAAGTTTTCTAAAGCAGAATGTCAGCCCTGCAATGAGCATTACGCTTGACGATTCTTTTGAAAGCCTGATTTTTTGCAATATCGAAAGCGAGTTTTCAAGCCGGCGCGAAGGATTTTGTCCTGCATCGACCATTGCGCCAAATAAAGTAAACGCTGTTTCTCCTTTTGTATCTGCCAGCACTGAATCTACATTGTCAGCAGTTATACATGTTCCCTGTGGAAAGCACGAAAAAAATCTTGAACATTCTGATTTTAAGCTTTCTGTATTGTTTTCTACAAATTCAAGTATTAATTCTGCCGCATCATCTTCTATTGAATAACCGTTTTTCCGGAAAAAATCTTTTAGCCATGGAACGCGACGGTTTTCAAACATTACCCAAAAGATTTTTTGATTTTCTTTCGGAATGATTTTAGAAAGTTTCGCATCGACTGCATTTTCATCTGAAACAAGAATCAGTATAGAAGAAACTTTTGGATTTTGATTTTTTGCATTCGGTGTAACTGAATTTATCCAGGAAGACAAAAGTTCTATGTCTTCCTTTTTTTTTATGAGTTCTGCCGATTTATATACAATGCAAGTTGCCGGTGTAAAAAGTGATTCGCTTTGAAGCATTGAAACGACTGTTGCAACAGACGTTTCTGAGGCATAGTAAGAGTAATCATCAAACGAGCCAAATTTCTTTTTAATTTGAGTCTTTATGGAATTTACGGCATCATTCCGTTCGCCAAATTCTTGCCCTGTATATAAATAAACCGGAATACTCATTAAAATCCTCTGGTAAAAATCTACATTCAAAGTTAACGCTGAAAATCCTCAGGAAGGATTTATTCAGTGTTTCCCTAGTAAGTACGTACGAGATTTGCAAGAATCCCTACAATCCGGACATCCTGACAGTAAATCGGATGGAATGCAGGATTTTCCGGCTGCAGCCTGATTCTTGTAGGTTCTTTAAAATATCTCTTTAATGTGATTGCATCATCAATTACTGCAACTACAATCTGTCCGTCAACTGCCGATGTTGCCTGTTCAATGACTGCAAGGTCGCCTTCTAGAATTCCTGCATTAATCATGCTCTGACCGCGGACGTGAAGGGCAAAATAACTTTTTCCGGGACGGATAAAAGGTTCTGTCAAAGTTACGTAACCTTCGTAATTTTCTTCGCATAAAAGAGGCTTGCCTGCGGCAATAGTTCCGATTAACGGAACTTTTTCGATAAGCATATTTGTATCACGTTTGCGTTCATCAATCAAAACTCTGATGGAACGTGATTTTTTCTGAGCTTGCGTTATAAAGCCTTTTTTTTGCAGCGCCGTAATATGATCCTGTACGGCTCTGATAGAAACCCCAAAATGCTCTCCGATTTCACGAACTGTAGGCGGAAAACAATTTTCTTCCTGATAATCTGAGATAAAGTTTAAAATTTCTTTTTGTCGTTGTGTAATTTCTTTCATCTGCCAGATTCATCTCCTATTCGTCATCAAATTTTTTTTCAAATAAATCCTCTATTGCACTTGCTGCTTCACTTTCGTCAGGACCTTCCACTTTTAACGTTAACGTTGTATTGTAACCGGCTGCCATAGTAATGACACCCATAATTGACTTTGCATTTATTACAATCGAATCTTTTTCCAAAGTAATTTCCGATGTGAATTTGTTAGCAAGCTGTGCTATTAAAGTTGCAGGCCGTGCGTGAATTCCGGCTCTGTTTTTTACTGTCAATATTTTTTCAACCATAAAAATCCTCCAAAGTTAAGTCAAATATAATTACAGATACTATTGAATTTATAGTATCAGTTTTTTCAGTAATTGTCATCTTGCCCGTAATAAGCCGCCTGTGCTTCCCCTGTTTCAATCCATCTGAGAACATTCTGGTTAAAGTCTCGGGCAGAGTTGTAACCCATTTTTTTGAGACGTTCATTCATTGCTGCAGCTTCTATGATGATTGGCAAGTTTCGTCCGGGCTTTACAGGAATTTCTATTGCAGGAATTTTTACTCCGAGCAAATCGATTGTCCGCTGATTTGTTCCGATTCTGTCATAGATTTTGTTTGAATCCCATTCTTCAAGTTCAACTATAAGTTGAATTTCTTTCTGCTCACGGATTGCACCGACTCCGTACAACTCGGCAACATTTATAATGCCAAGTCCTCTGATTTCCATATGGTGGCTTATAAGTGAATTTGCACCGCGGCCGATAATGACGTTTCCGTTTACGCATCTGATTTCTACGATGTCATCAGCTACAAGCCTGTGCCCGCGTTCAACCAAATCAAGCGCCGTCTCTGATTTTCCGACCCCGGAATGACCGCAAAGCAAAATGCCTTCGCCGAAAACTTCAACAAGAACTCCGTGCATTGTTTTGTGCGGTGCAAAAATGGTAGAGAAAAGACGTATTAATCTGTTTGACAGCTCTGTAGATTCAAGGTCAGAAACAAGAATTGCACAACACGCTTCTTCTGCCTGTTCTATAAAAAAGTCTGAAGGCTCAAGGTTGTGCGTAAAAATGCAACACGGAATGGCAAAAGAAAAAAGTTCTTTGATAGAATCTTTTTTTCCTTCGAGTTCAAGTTTATTTAAATACGCAACTTCGCCCCGTCCGAAAATCTGGATTCGCTGGTAAGCAAAGCTTTCGTAGAATCCTGATAATGCAAGTCCCGGCCTGTTTATGTCAGGAACTGTTATTGCCCGGTTGAGTCCTTTTCGCCCTCCGATACAGCGCAGGTTGATTTCGTCATGTCCGGAAAGTTCCAGTGATAATAAATCTAAAACTGTAAATTTTTTATCAGTCATACATATACTATACACAAAGATAGAATAAAACGCAATAAAAAAATATATTATTTAAAATAAATTTTTTGTAAAAACTCTGATTTTCAGCCGAGAATCATTTTTAAAAGTTCTGAAGGTGTCATTGCAACGTTCTTAGCTCCGTGTGCAATTAAAAAGTCTTTTCCCCTAAATCCCCAGTCTACAGTGATTGAATCTATGCCTGCATTTTTTGCAGTCGCAATGTCTACGTCAGAATCTCCTATAAAAACGGCTTTTGATTTTTCAACTTTTTCTGCTGCAAGGATTTTTTCTACTCCTGTAGGATCTGGCTTGTGGTGAACGTCAGGTCTTCCGCCGCATACAATGTCTATAAGCCCCGGAAAAAACTTATTGCATAAATCAATTGAAGTTTGTTCGTGCTTATTTGTATTTACGGCAATGCGAATTCCGTTTGACTTTAAGTTTTCAAGAAGTTCTGTGATTCCGTTGTAGGCGCATGTCTTTACTGTAGAGTGACTTCCGTAGTATTCAATGAACTGGTCTAAAATTTCTTTTTTAGTGTCAGGCGGTGTATTCTGGGGCAGTGCACGTTCTATTAATTTTGGGATTCCGTTTCCGACAAAATATTTTATTTCATTGACTGTATGAACTGGAAAATTGTTTTTTTTAAGAATGAAATTGCATGAATCTGCAATGTCATCAATCGTATTTAAAATCGTTCCATCGAGGTCAAAAATCGCAAGTCTGTATTTCATAAAAAGCATTTTAGTTAAAAACACTGATTGGTCAAGAGATGATTTTCTTCCGTTTCTTTTTTGATGTCTGTAAGTTTTTTGATCCTTAAATAAAAAACCTGTGTATATTCAGGAGGATTAAAATATACACAGGTAAAAACTTATTGCACTTATTTTTTTTAGAAGTTCATAATTGACTTCATCGGAATTTCAACTGATACAGATTTTATTTCATTTTCACGGGAAAAGAGTTTTAAACTTTCTTCTTTTGGAATTTCGTTTTCAAATGTTTTTCCGTTTATGTTAATTGAACAGTTTTCAATGCTGTCATTCAGCCTGTAAGTAAAAGGAACTCCGAATCTTGTAAACGACAGTGTATTGTTCTGGTCGAACTCTTTTTTGCAGAGTAAATCTGGTTTTATGATGATTTTTCCGCCGCAAAGTTTCATTCCAAGTTCGCCCCAGCGTGTGATGACTTCTTCTTTTACCTGACCTGTCATTCCTGGCTGTTTTGCGCCTTGTCCGCTTGGAGTATGTGAATAAGGGTCTGTTGGGAATGCACCGTAAAGTTCCGGAGTTTTGTTAAAGCCAAGACCGTTTCTGATTTCGTAATAGGCTTTTGCAAGTTCAGCTTTTTCAGGGCTTGCGTCTTGAGCAGAATCAAAGTTTTCTTGAACTGCAAGCAGGAGTTTTGAAACCATGTGCCAGTAAATTGAACCGAGTCCTTCGTAAGCGTAGAAAGTACCAGAACGTCCTGTAAAAGAGCTGTGGTGGAAAACAGATTCGTAAAGAGCAAGGATTCCTTCTTTTTGAACTTCATCGTCAGTTTTCTTTTCCAAAGCTTCCAGAAGGACTGCTGCATTTCTGAAATCCGGATTAAAGTGACAGCATGCTTTATCAACAGAATCGTTGTAAATAATGCATGATGTGTCAGGTGTCGTATAATTCCTGTTGAGTTCAGTTTTGAGTATTTCAAATTTTTCTGCTTCTGATTTTGGAATTCTGTTTTTGTCTTCAAAGTCAGGAAGTTCTTTTGTCGGATAAAGCATGTAAGAATTCTGGCGCTTTTCGTACATTCCGCTGTTTTTAAGTGAACTGTATAATTCGCAGACTTCTTTTGCAGAAAGCATTTTACTTGAAAGAACAGCAACCTGACCTTCGAGCATTTCCTGCAGATATTCAACGTTCATATTGTCTTTGCTGATTGAAAGCGTATTGTAAGAATGGTAAAGACCGTTCTGCTTTTTGTTCAGCTTGATTGAATACTCAAGGTGAGAGAGAAATACGTCAAGCGCATTTAACAGTTCGGCTTTTGTAAGCGGAACTGTTTTTTGTAAAAGTGAATTGTCATCGTAAAATGCAAGACGTTCTTTTTCAAATGCAGTTCCGCAGCTTCTTGTAAAGTCAGCGCGCGTTTTTGGGTTCTGAGAATCTTCTGGCGAAATTTTTGAATATACTTTCAGGATTTCGTCAAAGAACTGTTTTTCAGTTTCAGGAATTTCAAAAGAATCTTCATAGCTTGCAGAATAAATTTCTTTTAAGAAATTCAACATTCTGCGCAGATAGCATGTAGTAACCATTGAAAGTCCGTAGCCTGCAAGTGCGTTGTTTGCATCGTTCCATTCAGGGCGCTGAGTGTTAAGCCAGATTCCGCCACCAGGAACAAAGCAAGATAATTTTGTCAGGACGAGCTGGAAAAGTTTTGCAGTCAAAGTTACGAGATACGGATTTCCGTCTTTGTTCATAAGTTTTGCATCAGTTCCGTATTTTTTCTGTTCTGCTGTAATTCTGTCATTCAGTTCAAAATTAAAATTAATTGTGTCGCGCGGATTTTTTTCGATTTCTGAGTATGGCTTTATGTGATACGGAATATTTGCAGTCGTAAAAAGTTTTTGGCTGAACATAGTTTTTAAGACATCAGGGTCAAGCTGGTTTTGGAGTTCGAGCAGTTTGCACAGGTAAATAATCTGATGGTCGTTCCAGTAGCCGATGTTTGACCATGGGTCATTAGGGTCAGGCACTTCCCAGTCAAGGCCGCTTCTTGTAATTCTGTACGGATTAAAGCCGTCGCACGAAGTTGCATTTACAAATTTTGCAATCATTCCTTTTGCATAAGAAGGGTAGCTCATTGCAAGTGCTTCCCAGTTCTGGAAAATGTCGCGCCAGTTTCCTTCGTAGTTTAAAATCGGATTGCCGAGAGAATCGCGCAAATTGATTGAAAATTTATTCCAAGGGCGGCTTGGATCTCCGTGCCTGCGTGAGAAAGAAAGCGGCAGATATTCAAGGTAAAGCCTGTAAAGCTGGTCGTTTGAGGAACTTTCAATTTTCTGTCCGAGCTGTTTGTAAGAAATTTCTTTTTCGCTGCAAACTGCTTTTGCACTTTCAATCTGGTTAGTGTTCCGCGTAGAAATGAATTTAATAAAATCTTCTGTGTGAATCGTGTTGTTTTCTGCAAAAACACCGCCTCTCATAATGTTGAACATTACGTTTGCCTTGTGGTGCATGCAGGTTATGCTGTCGTTTGTATTTTGAATTCCGTCAGCAGCTGCAATATATTGATTTAAAAGAACTTCTCCTGCCTTTATGTCTTCTTCGAGTGCTTTTGTAAGTGATTTGCGGTCAGAAAGCTGCTTTTTTAAATCCTGAATTCTTGAAAGTTCAAGTTTTGTGTCAAAAACCTGATACCATGTTTCTTCCTGTGACGGATTCAGTGCAAAGTGTTTGATTATGTTGCAGGAAGCCCTGCCACCTTTTAAAACTTTAGTCTCAGGAATTACATCTGTAACGCTTTCGTCAAGGGCAAACTGTTTTTCTACTGCAGGGTCAAGGTAAACAGGCGCATCAATGTTGAACCAGCATGTGTTTGCCCAAAGGGCTTCTGATGGCTCAGCTTTGTCTGTAAGAACGCTTGAAAGGCTGAAAAGCGCAAGGCGGCTTTCTGAGTCTAAGTCTGTTTTTTTGTACGCATCGAGCAGTACGCTTGAATTGTTCTGCAAGTCAACTGTCGAGCATGCAGGCATAATGCTTCTGCAACCATCAAGAATCTGAATTTCTTGCTGGCTTTTTGCATTGTTTGTAATTTTTGCAATACGAACAAGCCCGTATTTTGAACTTGAAGTCCATTCCTGTTTAAAAGTTAAGTTCAGTTCTTCGTTTATTTCTTCAAAAATTATGTGAGAACCTGCGCTGTTTTTGTAAAGATTACGCTTTACTTTAAATGCCGGTTCAGTTGCGAAAGGTTCCCAATAGTATGTATCGTTTTCTGCTTTTACTTTTATTGCCGTAAAAGGTCCGGCGGTATTTTTTAAATCGTTGACTTTGTCGCATGTATAATATGGAAAAATTGCATAGCTAGAGTCTTTTCGGCCGGCAGTCAGTGCACCGGAGGACCAGATAAAATTCCATACATCACTTGAACTTGTAATTGTCATAAAAAAATCGGGCATTGAATTGTAATTTTCTATTTTGTACCATAAGTCGCCGTTAATGTTGATGACAGATCCGTTTGATTTTTTAGGTGAAAGGGATTTTATTTGCGAAATAGTTTGCATTGAAGAAGCCATTAAAAACCTCAGTAAAAAAGATTTAAGGCAACCGGTTGCCTTAATATAATATAGAATATGCCAGTTTTTTTATGATGTCAATAAAATAATTATAAATTTGAGGAATTTTTGCAGTTTAATATAACTATTTTTATAAAAAAGCGGGAATTTTATAAAAAATGCATAACAGCACGCACAACAGGAATATACTGGGGACTTTGGGGAATTGCAAGCATCGCAATGTCAATAAGTTCACCTTCTGCAAAGTTTGCAGGCAGCAGAAAAGATATTGATAAATTCCTTGGCCACTATTGCTTGAATAATTATAAAGCAATAGTGGCTTAAATATGCGCCGGACAGGGAAAACTTGCCTATGTTTTCTACACACAAAAATTGTGTGTACATTTTCCGTACACTGTGTTATATTTGTATGTAGTAAAGCCAAAAAATGCTTTTGCATTTTTCTTAAACCTTTGTTAGCGAACACCGCTCACCAATGACCTTACTAGGAGGTACTATTATGGCAGTAGCATTAAAAGACGAAAGAATTGACTTCCGTGCAAACTCAACTCAGAAAACTCTTCTTGAACGTGCCGCTGAACTTAAACACGTTTCGCTTTCTTCTTATGTACTTACATCATCTTTGAAGCAGGCGCAGATTGACCTGGCAGAAAATGAAGTCCTTGTACTTTCAAACCGCGACAGAGACCTTGTTATGGCTGCTTTGGAAAATCCGCCGGAACCAAATGAAGCATTAAAAGGTTTGTTCAGATGAATTATAAATTGGATTCTATAAAAGATGTTCCCAAAGCAAAACTTAAAAAGTTTGATTGCGGAATTGAAGCACTGAATGAATTTCTTTCGCGTTATTCATTGAAAAATGATGACTTGGGAATTGGAAGAACATTCGTTGCGTTTGATGAAAAAGAAGAAGTTGCCGGTTATTTCACTCTTGCAACAGCACAAGTAGTTTATGAGGACATTCCTGATGAATACAGAACTAAATTGCCAAAGTATCCGATACCGTCTTTACGAATTGCACGTCTTGCAGTCGGAAAAGATTTACAGGGAAAGGGAATCGGAAAATGGCTTTTGACTCAGGCCTTTATAAAGATAGTCCATGTATCAGAGATTACCGGGTTATATTTTATAATTGTTGATGCTAAAGAATCTTCAAAAAGTTTTTATGAGCATTATGGATTTATCAAGTTTAATGACAAAGAGCTTGCCTATTTTTTACCTGTTGAAACAGTAAGAAAAGCAATGGAAAGTTAAATTTTGTCTATTTTTATAAAAAAGCGGGAATTTTATAAAAAATGCATAACAGCACGCACAACAGGAATATACTGGGGACTTTGGGGAATTGCAAGCATCGCAATGTCAATAAGTTCACCTTCTGCAAAGTTATAGCAGTTGAACTGGGTGCATTAAAGCAAAAAATGTCATTATTCCTGCATCTGTAGTGCAGGTGGCATATTCTCTATTTCAGCAAAAAAGGCATTGCAGGCTCAAGGATACAATACTGACAGGCTTTAAGAAAAAAAGCAGACAATGAAAAAGCAGTAATAAAAGTTATTTCGCTCCTATACACTTAGCAAAAATAGTTATAAAATCATTTTAGATAATCATTTTTTATGGGAGATAGTATGAAAATTTCAGATTCAGTAAAGTACGTTGGTGTGAATGACCACGAAATAGATTTGTTTGAAGGTCAGTTTGAAGTTCCGCTTGGAATGGCTTACAATTCTTATGTAATTATTGACGACAAGATTGCAGTAATGGACAGCGTTGACAAAAACTTTGGCAGTGAATGGCTTAAAAACATCGACGGCGTTCTTGAAGGAAAAACTCCTGACTACCTGATTGTTCAGCACATGGAAATGGATCATTCTGCAAACGTTCTTTCATTTATGCAGAAATTCCCTGAGGCAAAAATCACCGCTTCAAAAATGGCATTTACAATGATGAAAAATATGTTCGGCACTGATTTTGCAGACCGCCAGATTGTAATTGCAGAAGGCTCTAAAATTGAACTTGGAAAACACACTTTGAATTTTATTACGGCACCAAACGTTCACTGGCCTGAAGTAATAATGACTTATGAATCTTCAGAAAAGATTTTATTCAGTGCAGATGCATTCGGAAAGTTCGGGGCAAATGACAAAGAAGACCCGGAAGGCTGGGCATGCGAGGCTCGCCGTTATTATTTTGGAATCGTCGGAAAATTCGGAAGCAGCGTTCAGGCACTTCTTAAAAAGGCTTCAAATCTTGAAATACAGAAAATCTGTTCTCTGCACGGACCTGTTCTTGATTCTGACATTAAAACTTACATTGACTATTACAACACATGGTCATCATACGAAGCAGAAACAGAAGGCGTGTTTATTGCATATACTTCGGTATATGGTCATACAAAACTTGCGGCAGAAAAACTTGCAGAAATTTTAAAAGCAAAAGGATGTCCTAAGGTTGCCATTGCCGATCTTGCACGTGAAGATATTTATGAATGTGTAGAAGATGCATTCCGCTACAGCAAGCTTGTTCTTGCAACAACAACATATTGCGGCGGCATTTTCCCGAAGATGCGTGAATTTATTTCTCACCTTACAGAGCGGAATTTTCAGAAACGTACAGTTGCTTTAATAGAAAACGGCTCATGGGCACCGACTGCCGTAAAAGGAATGACGGCAATGCTTGAACCGCTTCAGGATATTAAAATTATTGATGAAAAAGTGTCAATCAAAATTGCCGTAACTGATGAAAACGTCAGACAGCTTGAACTTCTTGCAGAAAAACTGTCTGACAGTTTGAATTAAAAAAAATAGTTAATTAACCCCAAGTGCGGATTAATTCGTAGTTTTCTTCTGTAACCTGTGTATATGCATTGTATTCATCACAAGTCGGACAGTATTCAGGTGCAGAAGGACCTACGACAATGTGACCGCATTTAAGACATTCCCAGATTTTTACTGAGCTGTCTTTAAGTTGTGCTGATGCAGCATTTTCTTCGTTTAAAAGGGCACGATAGCGTTCTTCGTGGCGTTTTTCGATGTCTGCAATTGCGCGGAATTTTTTTGCAAGTTCAGGGAAGCCTTCTTTGTCGGCTGTTTCTGCAAATTTTGCATACATATCAGTCCATTCGTAGTTTTCGCCGTTTGCTGCTACAGTAAGATTTGCTTTTGAATCTCCGATTCCTTCAAGTTCCTTTAACCACATTTTTGCATGGTTTTCTTCGTTTGCAGCAGTTTTTGTAAAGACATCTGCAATTTTGTCGTTACCTTCTGCCTTTGCAACCTGAGCAAAGTATGTGTACTTATTTCTTGCCTGCGATTCACCGGCAAAAGCTGCAAGAATGTTTTTTTCTGATTCAGTTCCTGTGTATTTACCCATTTGTATACTCCTGTAAAAAAAAGTTTATTTGGAAATTTCAATTTCGATTTGATTATAATGAATTTGATGATAAAAATAAAGACCGGCAGTTTTTTTACTTACCGGTCTTTTATTAACTTTTACGGCAGGAAATTATTTTCCCTGCACTTTGTCTTTTTCTTTTTTGATTTTTTGGTCAAGAACATCCATTACTTTATTCAGCGCAGCAGCAAAATCATAGTCATCGCTTGTCACGTGAGCCTGAACGCCCCAGCGGAAATTTGCAACTATATCAAAGTTGTATTCTTTTTCATGTTTTACGCGAAGAATCAAATCTATAATAAGATCACCTGCATAATCTATGCGCTGAAGTTTTTTTTCAATCATTTCTTCTTGTTTTTGTTCAAGGTCGAATCCTATTGCATTAATTGTTTTAGTCATATTTGTACCTCTCATTTTCTGCCGTCAGGCATTTTTTTGAACAGAAATTGCTCATGTCATTAATATAATATTAACATTGAAACATCGAAAAGTAAAATAAATTCAATCACAGAAAGTATTACGGAAAATGTCATAGAAAAAGTCATAAATCTATAGAAAAAAATTAGAAAAAATCCTATCTGTCGTAGCTTGATTTTACGCCGATTTGCGAACGGTATTTTGCTACAGTTCTGCGTGCAATTTTAATTCCCCTCTGGGCAAGCAAATCGGCAAGTTTCTGGTCTGACAGCTGTTTTTCGCTGTTTGAGAGAGAACTTAAAATTGCCTGCATTTCAAATAATATCCTGTCTTTTGAAACGATGCCTGTATTGTTTTCTTTTGTGCTGCAGTCTGAAGTTCCAGCAGTTTTAGTTTGCGCGATTCCGTTTACAAAAAAGTACTTTAGCGGAAAAAGACCCCATTCACATTCAAGATATTTGCTGTTTGCAATTCTTGAAATCGTAGTTTCGTGAACGCCAAGAATTTCTGCAAGGTCTTTCTGTCTGAAAGGAACAAGGTTCCCCGGTCCTTTTTCAAAAAAATCAATCTGCGCTTTTACAATTTCAACTGCTGCAGTAAAAACAGAATTATTGCGGTATTTGAGCGATTCAATAAAAGCCTTGCCGTCAATAACAAGTTTTTCCATTGTAGAGCGCTCTTCGCTGCTCAGGTTTTTTGCCTTTAAAAGTTCTCTGTAGTCTTTTGAAATCGTAACTTCAGGCAGAAGTCCGCTTGCAGTCTGAATGACAAAAGAATGTGCGCCTTCTCCAGTTCCTGAGATGATGTCAAATTCCGGCACTATATTATCTTTTAAAAGCGGAATTTTTTTTACGAAAATTTCTGGTACTACAAAAGAATTTTCGTCAGGCGTAAATTCTCTGGCAGGGTAGGGGTCAAGACTCTGGATAAATTTTATTGCATGCTGAATTTGTTCTTCGTCAAATTTTTCTGTAAAAGCAAAGTTTTCATTTGAAAATGCTTTTTCTTTTTCTTCTTTTACAAAATCGCGGATTCGTTTTAATACTTTTGAAGCAACTGGCGGATCTAAAAAATCTATATGCCCGTCAAGTATAAAAAGTGCTGCTGCAGGCGGATTGTTTTTTGCCTTTGCCTGAATTAAAAGGCTTTCTTCTACGTTTTTGCAGCAGCAGCCGCACGGTTCAAGATTTTGAATAATTGAAAGGCATTTATTCAAGTCTTCTTCCGAATCAGTTTCGTAATTTAAAAACGAAACAGGGGCAAGAAGGTGAAAACCATTTTTATCAAGATTGTGAATCAGTTTTTTGCCGAGTTCATTTTGATTTTCAGGAAGTGCGATAAGTTCAAACTGGGAGAGCAAGTGCTCTGAGAGAGTTTCGCTTGTATCTGCTTTGCTTTCAAGAATTTCCTGAAACGCTTCTGTTTTTGCCTGTGCGGCTCCGGAAGCATTACTCATTCTTGTATTGTCACTAAAGTGTTCGGAATGTTTTTTTTCAGCAGAATAAAAATTATCAGAAACATCTATGTCAGAAGAAATTTCAAGGGACGGATTTTTTTCTACTTCTTCATAAATTTCATTGCGCAAATCAAATGAATTCATTGCAAGATATTTTAAAGACTGAATCTGAACCTGATTAAGCTTTTGAACTTGTTTTTGAGATGCTTTTTGTGTCTGTGAAAAATTCAATGACATAACATAACTATAGCATAAAATTTCAGTTACAGGTATACTTTTATTTATGAAAAATTTTAGCAGATACGGAATTTCAATTCCAGAAATTTTATTACCAAGAAATATTGAAACGCAAACCTGGTCAGTCGTTGCGTGCGACCAATATACTCAGGACAGAGAATACTGGAATACTGTCGCAAAAATTGCCGGTTCAAAAAATTCAACTTTGAATATCATTCTTCCAGAAGTTTACCTTAATGATTCTGACAAAAACCAGCGCATTGAAAAAATCAAAGCCATGATGAAAGATTATATTTCAGGCAATGTTTTTGATGATGAAAAAAAAGAATTTATATATATAGAAAGAACTACGCCTTATGGAAGAGTTCGCCATGGTCTTGTTGCATGTATTGACCTTGATTCTTACGAATGGAAATCTTTTTCAAAAGCGCTTGTACGGGCAACTGAAGCGACTATTCTTGAGCGGATTCCTCCGAGAATGGAAATCAGGCGGGGAGCTGCAGTTGAGTGTCCTCACATTATGCTTTTAGTAAATGATTCCGGTCATGAACTTGTTGAAAAAACAGGTGAACTTGTAAAGTCCAAGGGAACAAAACCGTGCTATGACGGAAATTTAATGCAGGAAAGCGGTTCGATTGTCGGGTATCCTGTACGAGAAGATGATGAACTTGAACATATCGAAAAAGCGCTTTCAAAAATTGCTGCAGAAAATACTTGTGATGACGGTTCTGTTTTTATGTTTGCAGTCGGCGACGGAAATCATTCGCTTGCAACTGCAAAAGCTGTCTGGGACGAAGTAAAACTGAACAATGGCGGTAAAAAACTTGAAGATGGCACTGTAACAGTTCCTGCCGGTTTTGAAAATCACAATGCACGTTTTGCGCTTGTTGAAATCGTAAATATTTTTGATTCCGGGCTGACTTTTGAGCCGATTCATCGGGTTTTGTTTGATATTGACAAAAATATGCTTATAAAAAAGATTCAGGCAAAACTTGGCGGCACTTTATCTGAATCTGTTTCTAAGGAGGAACTTGCAGAAAAGGTAAAAACTTCCAGTGCAAGTTTCGGATTTGTTTTTATGCAGGACGGGCAGCAAAAATACGTTCTTCTTGAAACTCCTGTAAAGGAACTTGCTGTTTCAAGAATTCAGCCTGTAATAGACGAGTTTTTGGAAGAAGTCACTGCTTCAAAAGATAAGATTGACTATATTCACGGAACTGACGAAGTATTCAGACTTGGTGCAAAAGAAAATGCAGTTTCTGTTTTGCTTCCGCCTGTTGCAAAGGACAGTTTTTTTGCAACGATAAACAGCCGCGGACCTCTGCCGAGAAAATCGTTTTCGATGGGCGAGGCGTGCGAAAAGCGTTTTTACCTTGAATGTCGCCGCCTGTTTGATTAAGAGCAGATTTCTCCTCCATGGAAATATAATTCGTAAATTTTTTTGTCAGAATAAAAAATGTCTTCGTAGCCCTGATACCATTCAAAACTGCCTTCTGCCTTGCAGTGATAGACGTAGTCGCCGTTTTGATAAAGTTCCGGGCCTCGATAGCACATTTCAGGCGGAACGTTGTAGAGCGCTTCTTAAAGAATATAACATCAAGTAAACTTAATTTTGTCCTTTTTATTAGAATTTTATTGACTTTAAAGCTTTTCTGAATTAATATCATAAGTGTACTAAGTACAAAGATGTATCTAAACCAATTCATACAAACCTATATGGACTAGTAAAGATACAAAGTTTGCCAGAATTTTACATTAAAACAAAGAGTATATTTCTTTTCTGCATAATAATGTGGTTGTAATTTACTGAATTTTGTTTTAATATAAAAGGCAAATAAGTAATTCTATTTTCATACGAGGTATAGATTATGATTCAGAAAGAAGAATGGAACGGTTTTAAAGGCCGCTTATGGAAAGAAGAAGTCAATGTTCGAGACTTTATTCAGAATAACTACACACCTTATGATGGTGACGAGAAATTTCTTGCAGGCCCTACGGCTGCTACAAAGAAATTGTTTGATGAACTGCAGAAACTTCAAAAAGAAGAACATAATAAAGTTTGTATCGGTAAGGACGGCGTAAAAAGATCAGGCGTTCTTGAACTTGAAACAAAAGTCGTAACAGGTCTTACTGCGTATGGTCCGGCTTATATCTGCCCAGAAGGAAAAGAACTTGAAAAAGTTGTAGGACTTCAGACAGACAAACCATTAAAAAGAGCTTTTATGCCTTACGGTGGAATCAACATGGCTGTTCAGTCATGCGAAATGTATGGATATGAAGTAGATCCTGAAATTAAAAAAATCTTTACAGAATATCACAAAACTCATAATCAGGGTGTATTTGACGTTTATACTCCTGAACACAGGGCAGTTCGTTCTGCACATATTCTGACTGGATTGCCTGATACATACGGACGCGGACGAATCGTAGGTGATTACCGTCGTGTTGCTCTTTATGGTATTGACTTCCTCATTCAGGAAAAACAGAAAGATTTCAATAACATCGGTGATGGTACTATGTCAGAAGAGGTATGTCGCCTCCGCGAAGAAGTAACAGACCAGATTAAAGCCCTCAAAGGAATTAAGGCAATGGCTGCTCTTTACGGCTATGATATTTCAGCTCCTGCAAAGACTGCACGTGAGGCTGTTCAGTGGCTGTATTTTGGTTACCTTGCTGCAATTAAGACACAGAATGGTGCTGCAATGTCTGTAGGTCGCGTTTCTACATTCCTCGACATTTATATTGAACGTGATTTAAAAGCAGGACTTCTTACAGAAGAAGGCGCACAGGAACTTATCGACCATTTTGTAATGAAATGCCGTATGGTTCGCTTTGCACGTATCGAAAGCTACAACCAGTTGTTCTCAGGCGATCCAATTTGGGCTACACTCGAAGTTGGCGGTCTCGGACAGGATGGACGCTCTCAAGTTACAAAAAATGACTTCCGCTTCCTCCATACACTTGAAAACATGGGACCTTCTCCGGAACCTAACCTGACAATCCTTTATTCAAAGAGACTGCCAGAAGCATTCCGCAGATATTGTGCTCATATTTCAATCGAAACTTCTTCTGTTCAGTATGAAAATGATGATGTAATGCGTCCGATTTGGGGTGATGATTATTCAATCTGTTGTTGTGTATCTGCAACTCAGACTGGTAAAGAAATGCAGTTCTTTGGTGCACGTGCTAACCTTGCCAAAGCTTTGCTTTACGCTTTCAATGGTGGTAAAGATGAATGTCTTAAAAAAGGTATGCAGATTGGTCCTGAATATGCTCCTATTACAGCAGATGTTATCGATGCTTCAAACTACAAAGAAGTAGAAAAGAAATACCTTGCAATGCTTGAATGGCTTGCTGGCGTTTATGTAAATGTTTTGAATGCAATTCACTATATGCATGATAAATATTATTACGAAGCAGCTGAACTTGCTCTTGAAGATACAGATGTAAAAAGAACATTTGCAACAGGTATTGCAGGATTCTCTCATGTAGTAGATTCTCTTTCTGCAATGAAATATGCAAAAGTTCATGTAAACCGTGAAAAAGTAGAAGTAAAAGACAAAGCAGGAAATGTTATTGATACAGTAACTCTCGTAAAAGACTTTACTGTAGAAGGCGATTTCCCTCGTTATGGTCAGGACGATGACCGTGCCGATGAAATTGCTGTATGGCTTTTGAAGACATTTATGGGAATGATTAAAAAACATCCTACATACCGCAATTCAGAACCTACAACTTCAATCCTTACAATTACTTCTAACGTTGTATACGGAAAAGCTACTGGTGCTCTTCCTAACGGTCGTCCAGCCGGCGCTCCGTTCTCACCGGGTGCTAACCCTTCTTACGGCGCAGAAACAAAAGGTCTTATCAAGTCTTTGAACTCCGTTGCAAAACTTCCTTATCATTATGCTCTTGACGGTATTTCAAATACTCAGACTATCAACCCGAGTGCTCTCGGACATGACAAGGCTGAACAGGTTGAAAACCTCGTAAACGTTCTTGACGGATATTTTGACATCAGTGCAGACTCAGGTCACACAGGTGCTCATCACTTGAACGTAAACGTATTCGGTGTTGAAAAACTTAAAGACTGTCAGGCTCACCCTGAAAAACCTGAATATGCAAACTTTACTGTTCGTGTATCTGGTTATGCAGTACGCTTTATCAACCTTACAAAAGAACAGCAGGACGACGTAATTGCTCGTACTTGCCATGCAAGTCTTTAATTCTTGATTAAAGGGTTGTAAAAAAAGGCTGCCTCTCAAATGAAAGGCAGCCTTTTTTTTGTGTTAAAAAAAATCATAAAACCTTGAAGTCATGCAATTTTTACAAAAGCGGCTTTCTGTTGTTTTGACTTTTTGCAGTTCTTGCATGCAGCAATTTGTACGGAAGAAGCAAGTTCAATTTCAACTATATGTGTAATTATTATTTCTTCTACTGCAACATTAAATATAGTTGCAAGAATCAACAAGTTGTCTATAGTCGGAACTGATTTTCCTTGTTCCCAGGCATATATTGCCTGTGGATATTCAAAACCGAAGATGTTCTGAATGTCATGTACTGAAAATCCGTTTAATGTACGGAGTCTTTTTATTTGTTCGCCGGTTTTTTCTAAGTCTATTATTGGTTTTGAGATAACTGATATATTCTCCATTGGTTTTTTCTCCATATTTCTGCAAAAAAATTTAACTGCGGAATTCTGTTTTCCGCTGTTGCCCGTTTTGTAATAAGTCTGGCAGCAGTCTTATTTAGATGAATCAGGTGTGAAAAGTTCACGACATGTTCAGACTGCACATAAGAATTCTGTTCACGGATAGCACCTGCGTTTGCAAGGCGAACGCTAAAAAGTCGGTTAAGAATTTCTGAAAGTTTGAACATGGTAGTCTCCTGTAAAATAAATAAAGTCTGTTACCAAAAGGCAACGTATAAATTTCTGCATCATGGAACATTCCAATGAAGCGAAAATTGTATGTTGGTCATTATAGTTTTTTGAACAAACTTTGTCATTAAATTTGTAGTTTAAAAATCAAAATTTGTTCAAAAAAATGAATTAATAAAATATGACGCAAAAATAAGTTTTTGAAAAAAACAAGCTTATTTTACGATTTCTTTTGCCCTTGCCAGAGCATCTGCAATATTGTCAAAAATATTTTCCCGGCCTATTTTATCTGCCATGCCTGTTTTTTCGCAGAGCATGTACGGCTGGGTGTGTATTCCTGAGAGAACTATTGTAACCCCGTGTCTGTCGCATGCAACTTTGCACTGTTCCAAAGCGCGAAGTCCTCCGGCATCAAGGTAAATTGTATTTCTCATTCTTAAAACAAGAACTTTGTAATCAACATAAGCGCGTTCTACTGCAAGTTCAAATTTTCGTACAGTTCCAAAGAAAAGCGAACCTTCTATTTCGTAAACAAGAACGCCTTTTGGAATATCAAGCTGTTCAGTTTCGCCGCTGCTTTTTATTCCTCCGATGAGCGTGTCTTTTTTAGTCTGAACTTCGGAAACGTCAATCATTTTTTTAATAAAGAAGAAAGCTGCAAAACCAAGTCCTACTTCAATTGCGACAGTCAGGTCGATGAAAACTGTTATCAAAAAAGTTACGGCAAGAACACATACGTCAGATTTTTGTCCTTTGAGCAAGGCTTTTATAGCAGGAAGTCCTGCCATATTCCATGCAACACTTACCAAAACTGCTGCAAGAGCAGCCATCGGAATGTAGACTGCAAACTTTCCGAGAACGACCATTATTAAAAGCAGGACGAGAGCGTGGATTATTCCTGCTACCGGAGTTTTGCCGCCGTTTTTGATGTTAGTCGCCGTACGGGCAATTGCACCTGTTGCAGGAATTCCGCCAAAGACCGGGCTTGCAATGTTTGCAATTCCCTGTGCTATTAATTCTGTATTTGAATCGTGTTTTGTTCCTGTCATTCCGTCTGCAACAACGGCACTTAACAGTGATTCGATTGCCGCAAGAACTGCGATTGAAATTGCTGTAGGAAATAAATCTATTATAGTCTGCAGATTGAACGATGGCAGGCTTGGTGCAGGAATCGAAGACGGAATTGAACCGTAACGGCTTCCGATTGTCGCAGTCTGCAGTCCAAATTTATTTTTTACAAAAATGTCTGTTAAAGTTGCAAGTATGATTACTACAAGTGAACCTGGAATTTTTTTTGTAATTTTTGGCCAGATAAAAATTATTGCAAGGCAGACAACAGCCATGATTGTCGAATACCAATTTATTGTAGAAAATGAATTTGCGTATACTATGACTTTTCCTAAAAAATCGCCCGGCATTTTTGTGATTGTTCGCGAAAAAAAAGTAAGAGGAACAGAAAAATCAGGAACAAGTCCGAAGAAGTCTCCGATTTGTCCTGTCGCAATAGTAACTGCAATTCCTGCCGTAAAACCTGTTACGATTGTATAAGGAATGAATTTTACAAGACCGCCCATTTTAAAAGCTCCGAGCAGAATTAAAAGAATTCCTGCCATTAAAGTTGCAGCGGCAAGTCCTGAATATCCGAATTTTTCAATTACATTAAAAACTATGACTGCAAATGCGCCTGTAGGACCGCCAATCTGCACGCGGCTGCCGCCAAAAAAAGAAATGCAGAATCCTGCAATAATCGCAGTAAATAATCCGCGTTCTGGACCTACGCCGCTTGCTATTGCAAAAGCTATTGCAAGTGGAAGTGCAACGATGCCTACAATGATTCCGGCGATTAAATCGCTTGTAAAGTCTTTTACACTGTAGTGCTTGATAGTGTTGAATAATTCAGGCTTAAACATTTTTATTCCTTCTTTATAATTATAAATTTTGTAAATTATTAATTTACTCTGTTAATTGTTTTTCCGTTTAAAAATGAACGCAGGTTTTCGACTGCAATTGACAGAAGCCTTTCACGCGTTTCTTTTGCCGCCCATGCAATGTGCGGTGTAATGACACATTTCGGGTTTTTAAAAAGAGAACAGTCTTTTGCCATTGGTTCACAAGTAAGGACATCTGCTGCAAAGCCTGAAAGAGTTCCGTTGTCAAGAGCCTCTTTTACTGCGTATTCATCGATTAAAGCACCTCTTGCAGTGTTTACAAGCAGAGCACCTTTTTTTACTTTTTTGAGCGATGATGAATTAATAAGTTTTTCATTTTCTTTTGTAAGCGGACAATGCAGAGAAATGATGTCGCTTGTTTCAAGAAGACTGTCAAGGGAAACTGATTTTACATGTTCGTCTTCTAAAACTTTTTTATTATATTCATCTATTTTACTTTCTGAACGGGTGTTTACGATTATGTTCATTCCAAAACTTGATGCAATTTTTGCAACGCGCTGTCCGATAGAACCAAATCCAATAAGACCGATTGTCTTTCCGTAAAGTTCACTAAGCGGATGAGTCCAATAACAGAAATCAGGAGATTTTATCCAGTCACCGTTCATTACAGATTCGTTGTGAGAATGAACACCGTTTGTAAATTCCATAATCAGTGCAAAAACTGCCTGAGCGACTGCCATTGTGCTGTAGGCAGGAATGTTTGTAACTGTTATGCCGAGGTTCTTTGCAGCTTCAATGTCTATTACGTTATAGCCTGTTGCAAAGACGCCGATGTATTTTAAGTTCTTGCATTCTTTTAAAATTTCATAAGTTAAATTTACTTTATTGAGAAAAACAAAATCTGCATCTCGAATTCTTTCTAAAGTAAGTTCAGCTGGAGTTCTTGGATAAAAAGTTACTTCTCCAAATTCTTTAAAAACATCATAAGAAAGGTCACCGGGGTTTAAGGCATTACCGTCAAGAATTACAATTTTCATGGCGAATATTATAAAGAAAACACATAAAATAAAAAAGTAGTAATATAAAAAAATTACTATTCCCAAAGTTCCCCATTTTTTATAAAATATTTTCATCTTGGAATAAAAAGTCGGGGTTAATCCGGTTTTTGTAGGAGCAAAAAATGAAAAAAATAATTCTTGCGTTGACGGCTGCTTTGATGGTTTTTTCTCTTTCATCTTGCGGTAAGGAGAAAAAAAATCAGTCAGGAAAAGTTTGGATTGTAGCAACTGATACAGTTTTCAGACCGTTTGAATACACAAATGAAAAAAATGAATTTGTCGGCATTGATGTTGATATTCTTGCAGCAATCGCAGAAGATCAGGGTTTTAAATATGACTTGCAGTCATTAGGTTGGGATGCAGGTGTTGCTGCAGTTCAAGTTGGACAGGCTGATGCACTTATCGCAGGTGCTACAATTAAACAGTCAAGAATTGATTCCGGCTGGATTTTTTCTGAAGGATATTATAATGCAACTCAGACTTTTGTTGTTGCAGAAAACAGTTCTGTTTCTAAATTTGAAGATTTAAAAGGAAAAAATGTTGCAGTAAAAAATGGAACTGCCGGTGCAGATTTTGCAAATTCTCTCAAAGATAAATATGGATTTACAGTAACAGTTTTTGAAGATTCTCCGACTATGTATCAGGATGTTATTCTCGGAAACAGTATTGCCTGCTGCGAAGATACTCCGATTATGGCTGACAACATTAAGACTGCAAAACTTCCGTTAAAAATTCCTGCAGGAATGGAAAGCGCAGGTGCGCCTTATGGTTTTGCAATTATGAATCCTGCAAACAAAGAACTTCTTGATATGTTCAATAAAGGACTTGCAAACATTAAGGCAAACGGAAAATATCAGGCAATTCTTGATAAATACTTAAAATAAAATTTTTACACTTTGAAAGCAGCAGTATTCAACTCTGCTGCTTTCAATTCATAGTTTAATTCAAAATATAAACTGAGAAAACAAGGCTTTAAGTGTCAGCGTACCTTGATTTGACGCACTGGAGTTCAACGAATGGTATCTATTTTACAAACTTATTCATTAATGCTGTTAAAGTCACTTGGCTATACAATGCTTTTGACTTTACTTGCATTATTTTTTGCAATGATTATTGGCTTAATTTTTGCACTTTTCAATGTAAGCCATAATAAAATTCTCAATGTTATCGGAACAATTTATATAGATGCTATTCGTGGAGTTCCGTTAATTGTACTGGCATACTTTATTTATTTTGGAGTTCCTCAGGCAATAAAAATGATGGGGGCTGCAGGTTTTAAACTGCCTGCGCTTCAGGCAGGAACTATTGCGCTTTCAATGAATTGTGGTGCATATATGGCAGAAATTTTCAGAGCAGGAATCCAGAGTATTGATAAAGGTCAGATGGAAGCTTCAAGAAGTTTGGGGCTTACTTACGGAATGAGCATGAGGTCAGTAGTTCTTCCGCAAGCTTTTAAGGTTATGATTCCTTCGATAATCAATCAGTTCATCATTACGTTAAAAGATACTTCGATTCTTGCAGTTATCGGTTATCCTGAACTTACGAATATGGGAAAAACAATTTCGGGAAATACTTTTAAAAGTCTTGAAACTTGGGCAATAGTCGGTGTTATGTATATGATTGTAATCATAACGTTGAGCAAGGTTGCAAAAGCTATTGAACGTAAAATGAAAAATCAGGAACAGTAAAATCTAAAAAAGACATTGCTAGATTTTATGAATATGAGCGAGGATAAAATGGACGAAAAAATAAAGATACATGTTGAGAACTTAAAAAAGACTTTCGGTAAACTTGAAGTTTTAAAAGACATAAACATTGATATACGCGAAGGTGAAGTTGTCGTTGTTATAGGACCTTCTGGCAGCGGCAAGTCAACTTTTTTACGATGCCTTAACAAGCTCGAAGTTTCTAACGGCGGAACGATTGTCATAAATGGAAATGACATCAATGACAAATCAATCAATATAAATCATGTCCGAGAAAACATCGGAATGGTTTTTCAGCATTTCAATTTATTTCCTAATCTTACTGTTCTTGAAAATATAATGCTTGCTCCTGTAAAGTTAAAGAAAATGACAAAAGAAGAAGCTCGTGTTCAAGGAATAAAACTTTTGACTCGTGTCGGTCTTGAAACAAAAGCAGATGTTTATCCGCAGCAGCTTTCAGGCGGACAGAAACAGCGTGTAGCGATTGCGAGGGCGCTTGCAATGAATCCGTCGATTATGCTTTTTGATGAACCGACTTCTGCACTTGACCCTGAAATGGTCGGTGAAGTTCTCTCTGTAATGCAGGAACTTGCAAAAGGCGGTATGACGATGGTTGTTGTAACTCACGAAATGGGTTTTGCGCGGGAAGTTGCAGACAGGGTAATTTTTATGGACGGCGGTTATATTATAGAAGAAGGAACCCCTGAACAGGTTTTGAAAAATCCAAAGCAAGAAAGGACGATAAATTTTCTGAATAAAGTTTTGTAAGAGGCGATGGAATGAAAAAGATTATTACAATAAGCCGAGAGTTTGGGGCTGCGGGAGGAACAATCGGAAAAACTGTTGCAGAACGTCTTGGTTATGAATATTTTGACAAGGAACTGATTATTCAAGCAGCGCGTGATGCAAACCTTGATGTAGAAAAAATCGTAAAGTTTGACGAGAAAGTTCCTGTTATGTTCGGTTTTACGCAGAGCCTTTTTGATTTGTATAATTCACCTGTTGAAGAACGGTTTTACGAAGCACAGAAAAGAATAATCAGAAAAATTGCTGAACACGGAAAATGCGTGATTGTCGGTCGTAATGCAAACAGCGTCCTTGCTGAATATGATGATTCTTTTCATGTGTTCATTCATGCAAACTTTTACTGGCGTCTTAATTATTTGAAGTCTGATAAAATGAAAAACGTGTCGCCAGAAAAAATTGCAGAGCATATTAACAATATAGACAAAGCAAGAAAAAAATTCTGCGCTTACTACACAAATAAAGATTTTGGAAGTGCGGCAAGTTATGATATGTCTTTGAGTTCTTCTTCTTTAGGAATTCAAAAATGTGCAGAGCTAATTTGTGATGCTGCTTCTTCAAAATGATTAATACGATAATAATTCAGCCGCCGCTTGTTCAGTTGAATACGCCGTATCCAAGCGGTGCGTATCTTCTGTCTTTTTTTAAAAGTGAATATGAAAAGCGTGATATAAACGGCAATGTTAAATGGTTTGATTTAAGCAATGATTTTTTTCATTCTGTTTTTTGCAAGGCAGGACTTGAAAAGATTTTTGAACGGACTTCAAAAAAAGCGCTTGCTCTTGCAGAAAATTATGAGCGGCAAAATGATGAAAATACTGCGTTTCAGCTCAGGCGTTTTGTATGTCAGTCAGGCGCATGGACAGACTGGATTGACATGATAATTGCAATAGTATGTTCTTCAAATTCAAAGTTAAGCGGAAGGGAATTTGTTCATGCATTTATCAGGGGCGCTCATGTTCCTCGCGGAAACAGGATGGAGCAGTTTTTGCAAAGTTTAAACCGCGATGTTTCTGCTGACGATTCTCAGATTCTTGCAAGTCTTGCGCTGGCAGATTTACAGGATTATATTTCGCTTGTCTATGACAATAATTTTTCGCTTATCCGTTACGCCGAACATCTGGCTTCGAGCACGGCAAAATTTTCTGATGCAGAAAAAGGTCTTTTGTCGCCGGCACTTGAAGATTTTTACAAGCCTTTGATTCTTGAGAAAATTATGCCGTATAAAAATGAACCTGCGCTTATCGGAATTTCAGTTCCTTTTCCCGGATGTTTTGAAGCTGCCTTGTATACTGCAAAAATCATTCGCCAGGAGAATTTTAAAAACTGCCTTATTGCATTTGGCGGTGGTTACGTCAATACGGAACTGCGCGAAATTGAAGAGCAGAAGATTTTTGATTACTGCGATTTTTTAAGTTATGACAAAGGTTATGGAAGTTTTATTGAACTGTTTGATTTGATTGCAAAATCGGCTGCAATTTTGTTTAAAAAGGAAGACGCAGAAAATCCGGTTCTGTTGAATTCTCTTCTTGACGGAATACAGCTGTATAATACCGCATATCGTTTTGACAGAAAAATTATTCAGCCAAAAAGTCAAAATGAAGATTCATGCAGAAAAATGATTTTAAAAGAGCGCGAAATTGTGCATAAAATTTTTCCTGATTATTCTTCAATTGATTTTTCAAAATATCCGCGCCTTGCTGATGATACAAATTCAATGCACAGAATATGGAATGACGGCGCATGGCTTAAAGCATATCTTGCTTACGGTTGTTACTGGCATAGATGTTCTTTTTGCGATACGACTCTTGATTACGTAAAAGATTATTGCGTGACAGATGTAGAATCCTTGTATGACAGCCTTTATACGCAGGCAGAAAAAACAGGAGTTTACGGAATTCACTTTGTTGATGAAGCTTGTCCTCCTGTCGCGCTTGAAAAATTTGCATTGAAAAATCTTTCATGCAAGAATTTTTCTGAAACAAAAATACCTCTTACCTTTTGGGGTAATATCCGGTTTGAAAAAACTTTTTCTCGTGACCTTGCAGATTTGCTTGCAGCAGGAGGAATGACGGCTGTATCTGCCGGTATTGAAATTGCGACAGATACAGGGCTTGATTCTGTAAATAAAGGAACTGATATTGAAAATATAGTTTCGTCTTGCTGCGCATTAAAGGAAGCAGGCATTTTAATTCATTCATATATGATTTTTGGTTTTTGGAATCAGAGTGAACAGGACTTGATTAATTCAATGGAAACTTTAAGACAGTTATTTGCTGCAGGACTTTTGGACAGCGCTTTCTGGCATAAGTTTACGCTGACACTTCATTCGACAGTTTACAAGGATTTTCAGAACGGAAAATACTCGGAATTAAAAATCATTCCGCCTGACAAAAATCAGTTTGCTAGAAATGACCTTCACTACGAAGGCGAAGAAAAAAGCCAGAAATATTCTGAACCGCTTAACACTGCACTTGAATTATGGATGCACGGAAAAAAACTGAATAAATCTGTAGAAAGTTTTTTCAATTTTAAAATGCCGTCGCCGTCAATCTCAAAAGATTTTGTAAATTCGCTCATTCAAAAATACGAAGCAAAACGTGAAAACGATTTTAATGCAATCCCTAAACCTGATGAAAAATTTGTCTGGCTTGCCGGTGTTCCTCTTATACTCGATTGCCAAAAAAAATATTCTGAACTCTGCTGGAATTATATGGGCGAAATGTTCTATGAAAAAATAACAGAATCTCTCGCTCAAAAAGTCGCCTCCTTCCTCCCCGAAATCGACGCAAGAAAATTCGACGGCTCAAAAAAATTTACTGCCGAAACAATCATCTCTTTTTTAGGCCACCCTCTCTTCCAGACTCTCCGCGGTAAAGGCCTCTGCCGTTTGTTATAAACCAAAACCTCGTAACGCGAATTAATAAACTCAGTGCCGGCAAAAACACAGACTTTTCGCACATAGAGTTTTGCCTGTCAAAACTCGTAACGCGAGATAAATTTGTGTTTGTGAGCCAAAAGAAATTTACGAGCGCAGGACGCCCATAGAGAATTGCCTTTGTGCAATTCTCGTAACGCGAGCTAAACAAATGGTGGGTTTGCAACAGAAATTCACGAGCGTTTACATTATGGTATTTTTCTTATATACTTTCCCCCATGAATATTTTAAAAAGATTTTATAAAACGATTTCACCAGAGATTAATAGATTTCCGGCTGTTGTGTTTTCTGCAATCGTGAGTTCTGTGATTTTCGGATTTTATTATTTGGGAAGTTCTCTTTTTGCCGGACACCATTTGTTTTTAATTTCTCTGACGAAAGCATCTTTTTTTTCAGTTCCGTTTTCAATTTTTATTTCGCTTTTAGTTGAATATATTTTTACAGACCGTCTTGACGAAGAGCGCGTGCGCAAAATAAGCCTTGCATCACAGGCAACCGGACTTGTGCTCTGCTACTTTCCGTTTTATTTTTTCTGTCGTCTTGATTCCCCTCGCTTCTGGGTTGCATACGTATGCCTGATTTTTGCAATGCTCGTAATGTGCATTTTCTTTCTTACGCGCATTCAAAAGTTTGAAGAGATTATTCCGAATATAGTTAATTCATGGCTGATTGCTGCAATCGAAACTGGCTGTGTCATACTTGGAATCCTGACAATTCTCTGGGCAGTTGACAGCCTTCTTTTTCATGTCGATGACAGGGCTTTCACTATAGGAATTGTTGCCGCATGCCTTATCGTTTTTGTAAATTTCTTTCTTGCATATTCTACAAAGCAGTCAGGAACTTTTGAAATTCCAAAATCTTTTAGGGTAATAGTAAAGACAATTTTATTTTCGCTTTATCTTGTTTTGATTGGCGTTTTGTATATTTATCTGATAAAAAGCCTGTTCCAGAAAACTCTGCCGCGTGGTAGGATAAACTGGTTTGTTTCTTTTGCAACTGTTTTTTATCTTTTCTTTCAACTGACGCTGAAAAAATTTCAGGATGATAAAATCGTTGCCCTTTTTTATAAAAACGGACATCTTTTTTTAATTCCGCTTGTTGTAATTCAGTGCGTGAGTTTTGGAATCCGTGTAAGTGCATATGGTTTTACGATGTCACGTTACGCAAGCCTTTTGTACATTATCTTCAGCATTATAGTTTTGATTCTTGCATCGATAAAATCAGGTGAACTAATGAAATTTGTTTTTCCTGTTTTTTCAGCGTTCCTTATCCTTGCAAGCGTTACGCCTCTTAATCTTGTCGATGTTCCGCGCCGTGATCAGATTTATAGAATCGAAAAAATTTATAAAGCGCATGATATGTTTTCCAAAGACAAGTTGAATACTGACGGCGCACGCACCAAGTTTTCTGATTCTGAAAAAGCAGTAATTTGCGGCGCGTATGATTTTTTGATAAACGAAACAAAACTACCTAAATGGGCACGCAATTTTGAAACGCAAAGTTTTTCAAAGATTTTCGGTTTCGAACATCCTCGGCTGTCACTCGTTGGCGGTAAGGAAAATTCAATTTATTTTGAATGCCCTTTGATGCAGCTTGATGTTTCAGAATATTCAGTTCTGCATTCAATTCTCAAGATGGATGTTCATACAGATTCTGAAAAAATCATCGTTACTGATTCTTCTGGTGCAGAATATGACTTGACGGAATTTATTCTTCCTCTTTTTTCTGACAGTGATTTTTCAAACCAGAAAACTGATGGAAATCCGATAATCATAAGCCTCGGTAAGAATGCCGATGTAATCATTACTTATATGCATATAACAAGCAGGGAAAATAAATTTACCGGGAACAGTACGCTGCGTGGTTTTATTGCAAAAAAAAATGAATAAAACATAAAAATAATGCAACTTTTTTCATATTCTCCTGTCTAATTAATAGAATGACACAGATGTAAGGGGGATTTTATGAATAACGTGATTAATACGATACCTGGCGTTCTTTCAAAGGTCGCAAGAAAATTTGCTTCAAAAACTGCATTGTTTTTAAATAACGGAAATACAATTTCATATAACGATATGCTTTGGGATGTTTCTAAAACATGCCGTACTTTGCGTGAATATGGAATTGCAAAAAACAGCAGTGTCGCACTTTTTATGGATAACAGTCCGCAGTGCATAGAAACTTTTTTGGCAATTACAAAAATGGGCGCTGTTGCAATTCTGCTTGATTATAAATTTTCTGAAAATCAGATAAAAGAAATTTTTGCGCAGGAAAAACCTGATGCAGTTTTTGTGAACGAAAAAAAACTTAATCTCGTTCTCGAAACTGAAAATGCAACTGTTTTTGCAATTGATGACAACCGTGCATTAAAGCAAGTTTCACGACAGGTAAAAAATTCAATTACAGAAGTTGAAGAAAAAGATAATGCAGTCGTTATGTTTGTTGTTACAGAAAATGGTCTGCTTACAAAACAGGTTCTGACACAAAAATCATTCATTCAATTGACAAGTAACAAAGGAAAAACATTAAAGAGTCCTTCGTTTAATTCACTCGTTGAAGAATTGAAAATGCTCATTGCACCGATTTTTAACGGTTTTACAGTGAATACATCTATCTAGGTCTGATAGATTGTAAATAGGTTTGCCACATACTTGAATGTTGTTTGAGTATGTGGCTTTTTTTATCGCCGTTCGCTTTTCCTGAGATGTTTTTCAAGTAGTGCAAAAAGGTTTGTAAGTCCGCATGTCAGTATAAGATAAATGACTGCGCATGTTAAAAGCGGAACCCAAGCATTGTATGTTGCGTTCCTTATCATGTCTCCGGCTTTTGTCAAATCCATTACGGCGATAAAACTTGCTACAGATGTTTCTTTTAAAAGAACAATAAACTCGCTTGTATAAGTTGGAAGAACTGCCTTAACTGCTTGCGGAAGTATTATGTTAAAAAGAGTCTGTCGTTTGCTCAGCCCTAGCGAACGGCCTGCTTCTGTCTGCCCGTTGTCAATAGACTGAATCCCTGCCCTGAAAATTTCTGTACAGTACGCACCGGAATTTATTCCGTAGGCAAGGATTGCAACGAACAGCTTATTAAGTCCTAATGGTGCAAAGATTACAAAGTAAAAAATCATCAACTGGGTTGCAAGAGGAATTCCGCGCAGGACTGTAGTATATGTTTCTGCAATGAATTTTAAAATTTTACTGTCTGATATTTTCATCAATGCAAAAATACAGCCAAGCACTGTTCCGATTAAAATTGCACACACGGCAATTAAAATCGTATTTCCAAGTCCTTGTACAATCAGAACCCATCGTTGATTTGAAATCATTGTGTCAAAAAAAGAACTTAACAAGATAACCCCTAAAAAAACTGTATTACATATTTATACTGAATTATTTTCTTACGATAATGACTTGTTCTGATGCAAAATATGGAATTGAAAAATCAACATTCTTTTTGCGTTCTTCCGTAACAGACATACCGGCTGCAATAAAATCAATTGCACCGGAAGACAATGCAGGAATAAGACTGTCAAATGCCATATCAATAACTTGAAGTTTAGCACCGCATGTTTCTGCAATTAACTGTCCCATCGAAATGTCAAAGCCGACAACGTCTTTTCCTTCTACGTATTCAAAAGGAGGAAAGGCTGCGTTTGTTCCAAGTTTAATTGATTTTGAAGAGTCGGCTGCAACTATTGCAGGAATCTGTGTATTGCCGTCTGCAGGCATAAAGCATTGAACGAGAATTTCGTATTTGCCGTTTGTCTTAATTGCATTAATTGTTTTGTTAATGTCATTGAGCAGTTCTGTATTACCTTTTTTTACGGCAATTGCATATTCTTCTTTGTTTTCTGTGAATACTGAATCGCGGATAATTTTCAAATCAGGATTTCTGCTTACGATTTCCTGTGCAGGAAGTTCATCAAGTACGACTGCATCAATAGAACCTGACTTTAAGTCAAGAGCAGCATCGATTCCGGTTTTAAAGGAAGAAAGCTTATAGCCTTTTACATTTTCCAGAACCCAGCTTTCACCTGTAGTTCCTGACTGAACGCCGATTTTCTTTCCGTCAAGGTCAGAAACGCCTTTAATTGTTACTTCTGATTTTGAGCAGCCTGCCAAACCAAGTGTCATGATTGCTGCAACAATAAAAATAATTTTTTTCATAGTTTTCTCCAAATATCTTTGCAACTGCAAAAATATGAAAAAAATTATAGCATTTTTCCTGCGTTTTAACAACACTCACGCAAATCTCTTGAAAACGTGTAATGTTTTGAATAGAATATAAAACATGATTTATAAAAATTTAAAATCCAGACTTGTTTTTCTGGTAACAATATTTACTGTTTTTGTGTCGGCAAGTTGTGCGCAAGTCCGTAAAAATGATTCAAATGATGAACAGTATCTTAAAAATTTTATGACTGTTTATAAATTCCTTCAGCAGTATTATGTCGAAGAGGTAGATTCAAGAACTCTTTATGAAGGTGCCTTAAAGGGAATGATGGAATCTTTGGGAGACCCTTACACTGTGTATCTTGACATTCAGGATATGAGGGGGCTGAATGATACTACGAGCGGGAACTTTTATGGAGTCGGTTTATCAATTACAAAAAGCAATAAATCTACACCTGACAAACCTGCGTATGTAGAGGTCGTTTCTCCGATTGAAAATACACCTGGTTTTAAAGCCGGGATTCAGGCAGGAGATAAAATTATAGAAATTAACGGGGAGCCGACTCCTGATATGAGTATGGAAGAAGTCCTTTCAAAACTGAGGGGACCGCGCGGAGAAGCTGTTGAAGTTACAATCCTTCGAGGAAAGACAGTGACATTTAAACGCTCTTTAGTCAGGGATTTGATTCAAGTTCCTACAGTTGAATCTGCAATGATTGGAAAAATAGGTTATGTGCGTCTCATTCAGTTTACGCCTGACACTGCAGAAAATCTTGAGCAGGCTTTAAAGAGTTTTGAAGCTGCCGGCGGTTACAAAGGACTTATCATTGATTTGCGTAATAATCCGGGCGGTTTGCTTGACAGCGCTGTAAAAGTTGCAGACAAATTTATTGATTCAGGGGTCATCGTTTCTACAAAAAGCAGAATTGCTTCTGAAAACAAATCTTTTTCTGCAAAATCAAATACGACTGTGATAAAAAAGAATATCCCGATTGTCGTCCTCATAAACAAAGGTTCTGCAAGTGCTTCAGAAATTCTTGCGGGCGCATTGAAAGACTATCATATTGCGTATCTCGTTGGTGAAAGGACTTACGGCAAAGGTTCTGTTCAGCAGGTTGTTCCTTTTTTTGAACCGGACGGAACTAACGATGGTATCAAACTGACTGTAGCTCGCTACTATTCACCTACAGACTGTAATATTGACAAAATCGGAATTCCGCCTGACCGCGAAATCAAGTTTACTGAATATACTGATGAGCAGACAAAGGCGTTTATAAAAATGACAGAGGATCAGGTAATAGAAAAATACGTTGAGTCTCATCCGAATATGACAGACGAGGATATTGCAAAGTACGCTGTTGTTCTGCAGAAAGAGTATAACCTTGACCTCAGGCTTTTGCGTCGTCTTATTCGGCTTGAAACTAGAAAGACAAAAAAATCTCTTGTTTACGATTTAGATTATGATGTTCAGTTGAATGAAGCTATAAAAATCATTAATACAGAAAATTTTGATTCTCTTGTCCGTTCTACAAAAACTTTAAAACAACTTCAGGAAGAAGCAGTTAAAGAACAGGATATAAAAGAAGATTCAGGAAAATAAAATAATGCGTCAGTTTATAATTGATACAGAACCGGATTCCAAAGGTCTTGTTTATATAGAGGGGAAAGATTTTAAATATATTCGTCAGGTTCTGCGCCTTTGTGTCGGAGATATGATAAAACTTTCTTACAGGGAATCAGTTATAAATGCGACTGTATGTTCAATTGATGACAGCAAGAAAAAAATTATCCTGCAAGTCTGTGATGTAAAAGACAGCCTTGCAGAAAACAAAACAGTTTCTTCCCGTCCGGAATTTTGGCTTTTGCAGTTCATTCCGAAGCCACAGAAAATGGAGCTGATAATAAGACAGGCTGTTGAAGCAGGGGTGAGCGTAATTGTTCCTGTAATTGGAGAATATACGCAGAAAGGGGCAGAAAAAGGGCTTGTTCAAAAATCCCTTTCAAATGACGGAAAACAAAATAGAATTTCGCGCATTATAAAAGAAGCACGTCAGCAAAGCGGTTCTCCTGTTGAAACAAAAGTTTTTGAGCCTTTATCTTTAAAAGATGCAGTGAAAATTGTTAATGAACATATTTCAAAAGTAAAGCAGAAAAATAAAGAGGTTGTACAGATTTCTCTTTACGAGCGGAACGAAGAATCAAAAACAGTTCACGAGGTTGTTGCCGAAAAAATGAAACTTGCCGAAATCGGTTTCGGTATAATAGCTGTTGGTTCTGAAGGCGGAATAAGTCCTGAAGAAATTAAGGTTTTAAAAGATGCCGGATTTTCTACCGTTCACTTTGACGTAAATATTTTGCGTTGTGAAACTGCCAGCCTTTATGGGATGGCAAGTATTCAGACAGTAATAATGGAATTACCAGATTATATGGGAGTGTAAGAAATGGCAATAGAAAGAATAAAAGTTCTTGGAGTTGGCGTTGATATATGCCGTCCTGAAGATTTTGAAAATGAGATTTTAGAATTACTTGCCCGTCCCGGAGCAAAGCAGATAATTTTTCTTTCTGTGTGGGGACTTTTAAAAGCACGCAGGAAAAATAATTTTGCAGAATGTGTCAGGAATGCGGATCTTGTAATTCCTGTTTCCAAGAGTATTTTAAAAGGTGCTGCTTTTTTACAGAAACCTGTTCCGTCAAGATATAATCCGTTTAGTGCAGTAATTCAACTTCTTTCTATTTTGGATTCACATTACAAGTCATTTTACATTCTCGGCGGCAGAAGGAAAATCCTGCAGAAAGCGCAGGGAAACGTACGCAAGACTTTTCCGAATTTAAAACTTGTCGGACGTTATGTCGGTTATTACCCGCACAGTGTTGAAGACGATATAATTCAGGCAATTTACAAAGCATCGCCGTCGCTTGTTCTTGTTTCTGATGGAGTAAAAGAAAAAGAGTGCTGGGCTTATAACAGGCGCAATCGTTTTTCTAACAGTATCTTTATTTATTATAAAGATGCACTCGGCATTTTTTCTGAACATATAAAAAGAGTAAAAGATTCTGTGTTTGACAAGGGATATGAAATCTGGAACGAAATATTCAGGAATCCGTTAAAAATTTTCTTGATTTTCCCATATTTGTATTATAAACTTTTATTAGTCTGGTATCGCATTTGTAAAAAGTAAAAACGTCTCTATCGTAAAATAGAAAAGGTATTTTTGAACAAAATTAGTGTAAGTTCTTTTCAGGATAATCCGGAAATTTCAGCTTTCTGTAAATATGCTGATGTCGGAGAAAATCCTTCTGCATGTTTTTATCCTGAATTTAGAAAAAGTGATGAATCAGGTTTTTTAAAGTTGAATGAACGGAAAATAATTTCGACATCTTTTGATTTGTTCCGTTCAAGACAAGATGAAAAGAATTTTGAGAATTCAGATTCTTTATCCCATTTTTTCTCTGTTGAAGAATTTTTTGCAAATTCAAAAAAACAGAATAAAAAAAGTGAAGTAGTTTTAAATTCTTTCTCCTCCGAAAATGATTCTGTAAAAAGCCGCATAATTGACAGCCAGATTTCTCAGGATAAAAATTTTGCCCTTTTAATTGGTGGCTGCGAAAAAATAAAAAAAGTCAAGCGCGACATTTTTCAGGTAAAAGATAAATCATGCAAAGTCTTGTTTTTTGGCGAAAGCGGTACAGGAAAATCATGTGCGGCGCATATTCTTCACCGTTCAGGAAATCTTTCAAAAAATAAATTTGTAAGCGTTAATGTAGGCGCATTGCAGAAAGATTTGATTGAAACGTCACTGTTTGGTTCTGTGAAAGGGGCTTATACTGATGCAACAAACAGACAGGGACTTATAAACCTTGCAGAAAACGGAACTCTGTTTCTTGATGAAATTGGAGAACTGCCGTTATCGTGCCAGCCTCAGTTACTGCGGGCTCTTGACGAAGGCATTTACCGCAAAGTTGGAAGTGATGCCGAAGAAAAAATGAATGTAAGGTTTGTCTTTGCAACTAACGCAAACTTAAAGGAACTTGTAAAGCAAAAACTTTTCCGGGAAGATTTGTATTGGCGTATTGCAGAATTCGTAATAGAAATTCCGCCGCTCAGGGAACGCCGGGAAGACATATTGCTGATTGCAGAACATTTTTTAAACGAACTTGTTTTAAAATACAGTTCAGAAAAAAAATATTTTTCTGAAAGCGCGAAAGAGAAACTTTTAATGTATGATTGGCCGGGTAATATCCGCGAACTGAGAACATGTATAAATATTGCAATGATTTATTCGGCTTCGAGTAAAATTGACGCAAGCGACATTCGTTTCATTTAGAAGCAAGTCCGCTTATCTTGGAAAATATTTTTTCGATGTATTGAATTTCGCCTTCTGACAATGCTGCGCGGGATAAAACATCTTTCCAGAATCTTTCTTGTTCATCTCGTCCCGTAATTTTAAAAAATCCGATTTTCTGCAGGCTGTCAGTCATTGTACAGACAGCTTTGTCAAGCCTTTCCAGTGTAACAGGTGTAAAACCAGAACTTTTATGTCCGGTAGAAGACAGTTCATTTTGCCTGAAAAAATGATAGCATATAATCTGAACTGCATGAGAAAGATTTAAGGATGCAAAATCGTTGCATGACGGAATTGTTACGGCACTCGTACATTCGTTAAGTTCTTCGTCTGTAAGTCCTGTCCGTTCGTTCCCGAATACTACGGCAATTTTGGCTCCTGAAGAAGTAATGCGGTCTGATTTTTCTGCTGCTTCTTCGGGGTAGTAATATTTGTCGCGACGTTTTTTTCCTTTTCTGCGTGTTGTTCCAAAAGCAATTGAACAGTCAGAAACGGCCTCTGTAATTGAGTCGAAGAATCTGCAGTTTTCCCAGATTTTACACGCGTGAATTGCAAGAATTTTTACGCGTTCTTCGTCATAATCAGATTTGTTGCCTACTATTCTGAGGTCTGAGATTGCATTGTTTGCCATTGCCCTGCATGCAGCGCCTATGTTCCTGCTTTCTTCCGGGCGTGCCAGTATTATACAGATATTGCTTAAATTCATTCTAATAAGGAAATATATAAGTTTTTTTTATTTTGTTCTATGGGGAAATCCTTTATAAAAATATAGAAAATAACTCAAAAATCTCTATTTTTGATGTTTATATTTGACAATTTGAGAATATTCTAGTAACATAAATATATATAAAAATGGTATTGCTCTGTTTGAGGGAGAATTATGACTAACAATAATAATCTTGTACCGGGTTTTAATGACGAAAAAGATGACAGTTTAAAAATTACTCTTTCTAAAATAGAAGATGTTCCTAATTGTCTCAGTATTGTATTAAACGGTTATGTAGATACGTATAATTCAAGTTTTTTTCAGAAGCGTATTGCAAAAGTTGTAGAAGCTGGTTTTGTAAATTTGATATTTAACTGTGCTGCCTTGAACTATGTTTCATCTACGGGAATTGGTTCTTTTACGGCATTTTTAAAAATGGTAAAGCCAAAAGGCGGGGACATTGTTCTTTTGGAAATCCAGCCTAAAGTTTACGAAGTTTTTCAGTTACTGGGATTTTCTCAGTTTTTTAGCATTAAAGGTTCTACAGAAGAAGCTATTACATATTTGAAAAACGGTGCACCGACTGTTAGCAGCGTGTTCCCTAAGATTTTTGCGTGTCCTGTATGTTCTAAGCGGTTAAAGGCTTCAAGGTCAGGTCGTTTCCGATGTTCCGAATGTAAGTCTATTCTTGCAATTGATGCTCAGGGACAGGTTTTCTTAGGTTAGTTTCTGGATTTTCATGTCAGTTGTATTTGATAAAGGCATTTTATATTCAAAACCGAAAAGGTTTTAGTATAAAGTGCTTTTTTTATTTTTGCCTGTTATCATTTGGAATTAGCGACATTCAAGTTACCTTCAAGGTTAACACTGAAAAATCCTCAGGTAGGATTTATTCAGTGTTTCCTTAGTCATGCTATGATTGAATCCAATTTTTTTACGTGCTATGCCTGTGGATAACTTGTGTACAGTATGTTAGAAATAAGGGGTTATTTGTGGATAACATATTGTAAGATGCTGGATAAGTTAAAAAAGTCTTAAAAAAACTTCAGTATTCTTTAATAAGACTACCTAAATCTTTATATTATAAGGATTTATATAGAAATATTCATATTTTGCTTAATTCTATATATTACATAGAGTTAGACTTGTATAGTAAAAGTGGCTGTGAATAGTTGTTGGAAACCTGTGGAAAACTTTTGCCTTGCGTTAAGTTCAGTATGAATTCTAATGATAAAAAACTTTGATTTTATATTGGACTATGTTCTATTAACGTGATATTCTGTTACATACGATGAAAACTTTTTTTTCTGTTTTAATTTCATATTTTGTACTTTTCATTTTGGGAACGTTGCTTTCTTCATCTCTGGTTATGATTTACATCGGTTGTTTAAAATACGTTGTAGGTCAGCAGCTTAATTTGTTTTCTGTTCAGGATTTTCTTTTGGGGCTTGATTATTCTTTTGTGCTGATTGTCATTTTGCTGCCTATGTTCCTTATATTGTCTTTAATACGGCATTCAAAAAAGAACAGGCTTATAGGAATTATTACGACGGTCGTTTTGACGGCAGTGTCCTGGGGAGTGCTGCTGCCAGTATTTTTTGAATATGAAAAAAAGAACAGTTTTTCATATGAATTAAAAAAATCAAACTTGTCTTCTAAAATTTTCAGGTTTTCTGGCAGCAGGCTTTTTTATTATACGAATGTCGATGCTGAAAATAACGCAGACGGAATTATGATTGATATGAACAAACAGTTTTCTGCAGAAGATTCTTTTTCTGCATTTGAAAACAAGCCGGCAGAAATTCCTGGTTCTAGTAATTTTTCTGATATTCTTGTAAAGCGAGTTGCTGAGATTCCGAAGTTTTTAAAAATTTGTTTTGCAGATTTGTATATAGTAATCAACGCGGCAAAAAAGTCTTTTTTAAATTCAAAATTGAATTATCTTTTTTTCTGTTCGTTTGCACTTGCGCTTGTTTTTGTATTTGCATTGATAAAGGTGAGTAAATGGCGACTTATAAATGCATTTTTTGTACTGCTTTCAACTGTTCTGCTCATCAAGATAAATTCAATCTGTTACGGAATTGTACTTTACAAAGAACATTTCGGATTTTTGTATGACTTAAATGATAAACTAAAAAATGCAGGTTCAGTTTTTAATTATATGGATTCTCCTGTGTGCGTATTCATCAACGTTCTGTTTGTTCTAGTTTTTATAATTATCGCTCTGACCTGCAAGGTAATGAGTCATTCTAAACTTGAGGATGAAGGCGAATGAAAAAAATAATTTTTAATCTGCTTGTCTATACTTTTTTTGCAGGCATTGTTTGTTTTTTTGCTGGAATGTTTATTCCTGCTATTCCTGTGTTAAATGAAAGCGATGTTCTGTCGTACAGGCTTAATAACGGTTTTCTGTTTGTTTTAAATGCGATGCCGTCTGTCGTGCTGACAGGTTTTTTGATTGGCACGGCAATTGCTTTTAGAGATGAAAAAGTTTCTGTTTCGGCAAGGTTTTCAAGCGGAATCTTAAAGTGTTTTAAATATGTGCTGATAATTTCCCTTTTTGTTACGTTTGCACTTTCTATGTGTCACGACATTGGAGTTCCTTCCTTAAAGCAGCGTAAAATTGAATTTGAAGGCAAGCCTCATCTGATAAATTCTTATCTAGAACTTTCGCAGCACTATCTGACAAAAAGCCTTGAAAATTCAGAGTACACGAACCTGTCGTCTTTTTATGCAAAAAAAGTCCTCGAGCTTGACCCAAAAAACAAGCGGGCAACGGAACTTCAAAAAGATGCTGAACTTGCAGCTGCCGATAAAAAATCTGATAAGACGAAAATTTCTTCAAATGAAAATTCTTCTTTGACGAATTCACTTGATTTTGAACGTGAACCGATTGATAATCTTGAGATTTCAAAAATTCATTCTTCTTCTGTTTATGAACTTGTTACGGAAGCTGAAAAGTTTCTTGAAAAAGGTGATTTCCTTGCGGCTCATTATTATGCACAGATGGCAATAAGGATTGCAGATGGCAAAGATACTAATCTTTCAAAGGCGAAGGAACTTGCAAACGAGGCATGGAATGTTCTGTCTCATGCTCAAGAAGAAAAGCTTACGGAAGAAAATAAGTTTTTCAGAAAAAAACTTGAAGGGTATGTAAAACTTAATTCCGGTGATTTTTTGAGTGCGTATTATATTTTTCAGCAGCTGAATAATTCAAGTTTTGAAAACTCAAGAGATCCTGACGTAAAGTACTTTTTAAAAGAGGCACGCGACAAACTGGAAAATGAATACTTTTTTATCGATGAAACAGAAGACAAAGATACTTTTGAAAGCGCAGAAAACGTTTATTTTTCATTGCCGCATAAAGACGGAACTTATGATGTATTTTTTATAAAAGGAATTACTGACATAAATCAGACAGGCGAGTTTGTCAGGTATCTTAGGGAACTGAGCATTTACTCTTTTGATGCATACGGCAATTTTTCAAGTTCAATGACAGTGCCTTATGCAAAAATGCTTGCTGTAAGTACTGATTCGCTAAGTGAACAGCAGAAAATCAATTTGGGTATTGAAGATAGCTGGAAACTGGTTCCTTATATAATGCTTTGTTCTGTTGACCGCGACAGCGAAGGAACAAAAGTTTCTCCTGTTTATCTTTCAAAAAATGCTGAAAGCATCGAAGGCGAAAATCATATTTTACTGTCAATGCCGTTTAATGATTTTTCTGTCTTGAGTAAATGCTCCGGCGACAATCCGAAGATGAGTTTTTTCAATATGACAAAAATGAAGCTTCTGCCGTCTGCGTACGGTTATTCTCAGGAAATTATAATGCAGACGATTTTGACAAGTATTTTCTATCCGTTTATGATTTTTATTATGCTGATTTTTTCTGCATGTATCGGCTGGAATTATCGTCTGCAGGGAAACGGCTTGTTTAAATTTGTCTGGATTTTTATTTTTCCGTTTGTAAATTTAATTTTGTACGGAGTTGTAGATTTTGCAGTCTTTTTTATAAAACTGATGAATTTTATTTTAATCGGATTTGCCGGCGTTAATTTTTCGATTTATGCAGGGTTTGCGTTTTATTCAATTTGCCTTGTTTTTGTCTGCATTTTATTCTTGTCGCGAAAAGGTGATTAGTATATATTAATCTGCATGGACGCTATTCAAAAATTTTACAGTGATATAGAAAGAATAAAAAAGCACAACCGCGATTCTTCCGGTGCTCTTAATCTTGAGGCTGTCGTAAATCAAATTGCTTCCCTGTTTGAAACGAACAACCGCGGACTGTGCGGTCTGCCTCATTCCTTGATTGAATTCTGGACTTCAAGATATGTTCAGCCTGAACTTGACTCGTCGTCTTGTGACATAAGTTCTTCGGCAATCGAAAAACTTTGTGCAATGCAGGCTTTTTTAAATAACGAAAATGATACTGACTGCCTTACGCTTGAAGACTGGCAGCAAATTGCTGATTCCGTAAATTATGAAGCAGAAGAACTGCCTATGGATTTATTGAGCCAGATGATGATGACTCTTGTAGAAAAGCGGGCAATCTGATGACTGATTTTTATTCTTCATGCAGGCAGTGTCCGCGCAACTGCGGAACAGACCGTAAAAGCAAGACAGGATTTTGCGGTGAACACAAAGATATCCGCATTGCAAGTGCATGTCTGCATTTTGGCGAAGAACCTCTTATAACAGTTTTTGGCGGTTCGGGAACGATTTTTTTTACAGGCTGTACGCTTGGCTGTTCTTTTTGTCAGAATTACCAGATTTCACAGCAGGGAATGGGGCGTAAAGTTTCAAAAGATGAATTTGTCAGAATCTGTCTTGAATTACAGTCTGCCGGCGCTGAAAACATAAACCTCGTTACGGCAAGTCATTTGATTCCGCTCCTTGCAGAGTATCTTGCAGAAGCAAAAAATGCCGGCGTTAAAATTCCTTTTTGCTGGAACTCGTCTGCGTATGAAAAAATTGAATCTCTGGAACTTTTAAAAAATCTTGTTACAGTTTGGCTTCCTGATTTAAAAACACTCAACGGAGGAGTTTCAAGACAGTTATTTAAAGCAGAAAATTATCCGAAAGCTGCAAAAGATGCAGTTCTCTGGATGATAAAAAACAATCCGCTTAAAATTGAGACTGTTTCAGGAATAGACAGGGAAACAAAGCAGAAAGTTACGAAAGAAAAAATTACTAGCGGCGTAATTATAAGGCATCTGTTTTTGCCCGGCAGGTTTGAAGATACAGCAGATGTGCTTGAATGGCTTAAAAACAATGCAGATAAAAAGGCAGTTATTTCGTTGATGTCGCAGTATACACCAGTTCCGTTTAAAGAAGCAGAAGAAAACTTGAAAAAAAGGTTGGACTCTCTTTCTATGATAGAAAACAGGCTTGTTTCAAAACAGGAAGATTATGATTTAAAAGACTTAATCGATGCGTTTGATTTTGACTTTTTGTTTTATCAAGATTTGACGGATGATACGCAGTGGCTTCCTGATTTTAACCGGGTTCAGCCTTTTTCTAATGCTCTTGCAAAACCTGTCTGGCACTGGAAAAATTCTTTTGACGTATAAAAAAACAATGTAAAAACTATGTAAAAAAGGGTACTTTTTTTCTTGACTTTATAACTAACTAAACATAAAATAGATTTATGGACTTAAGAACTGTACTTGTACCGGAAACGGTAAACCTTCACTTGAAAGGTAATACAAAAGAAGAAATCATTGATGAAATGCTGGATATTTTGATTAAAGCTGGAAAAGTAACGGATAAAGCTGCTGCCAGAGAATGTGTACTTGAACGCGAACGCAAAATGTCTACAGGTATGAAACACGGAATTGCAATTCCTCATGGAAAAACAGATACTGTATCTGATTTGGTTGCCTGCATTGGAATCTCTGATAATCCGGTTGATTTTGATTCATTGGATCAGGAACCTTGCAGAATTTTTATCATGACATTATCGCCTGTGAATAAAACAGGACCTCACCTGCAGTTTTTGGCAGAAGTAAGCCTTCTGTTTAAGAGTGCAGAAAAACGTCAGCAGATTCTTGAAACACAGGACAAAGCTGAAGTTATAAAAATCCTGACAGAATAGTTTTCTATATTTTTTATAGACAGCCTTTATGCAATTGCATAGAGGCTTTTTTTGTTGTAAATTATTACTATGAAATTGCAGCCTCTTTTTACTGTAAAAGCAAATAAGCTTTACACTATTGACGAAAATAACGGAAACCCTTTAAATCTTGAATTTGCAGATATATCAGATTTACAGATAAAACCTGATATGGCGTCTGGTTCTTTTTACCGGATTATAATTGAACAGAAAATCATTGAGCCGGAACCTGAATGTTATGACGAATCTTTTCTTGCAGCATTGAGAGATTTTTTGAAGCAGCTTGAAGAAAACAGGCAGTTTGCAGTTCTTCATATTATTCCCGGAAAGACTGAACAGGAAAAAAAGCAGATTTCAACTTCCGGTGCAGAAGATGAATCTGTTCAGCTGTATGTTGCATGCGTAAAACATACTGCGCGCCGTGTAAAAGACTGCGTAAGTGTTGCCGGGGTCGAATTTGTCAGTGAATTTATTGATGAAAATGCAGAATCAAAAATCAGTTTTTTAATTGACGAACTGAAAGTCAAGCATGCGCAATATGTTTATTTTATAAAGGAAAATGACAAAGATAAAATTTCACTGCTTGAAGACGAATATAAAGATGTAATTGTTTTAGAAAAATAGTATGTTTTTAGAGATTTTGCGAAAACTGCTAAGAAATTCATAGGATAAGTATAAAAAAGATTAATTTTCTATAAAATTACTTGATATTTTAATTTCTTTATGTAAAAATAGCTTCGTTCATATCATATTTTACTTTGGAGTTTGTATGACAGAAGATTCTAAATACTCAGAATTTCACTCTGCAATGGCCGGAACTGTTTTTTTGTCAGTTGTTCTTTTTATTATCTGTCTTTGCATTGTTGTTTTTTGTCCTGTTAACGATTCTGCAGTTGCGTCAATAGAGGATGATTCTGATGCAGAGAATAAAATAAATGATGTCGCACTGGAAATTGCCTGTACGGCAGATTTTATTGCAGGTTCGCATAATTCTGCAGATTTTATTTCAGGTGCCGAAGGGCTTTATATAAGGGATTTTCTCATTACGTCAAATTCAACTTCTGGTGACAAGGGACTTGATTTTTACCGCAATCCACAGACACGAGGTGCAGTTGAATGGTTCTATTTGCGCGTAACTGGAAACAGAAACACAGCTTTTGCGATTTTGGAAGCTGCTGACAGGGAGAATATTCCGCTGAGTCTGGCTTTTGCCGTTGCGTATACAGAAAGCCGTTTTAACAGCAAAGCAGTTAACCGTAATGTAAACGGTTCTGTTGACCGAGGACTTTTTCAGTTGAATGACAGGAGTTTTCCTCAGTTGGAAGACCGTGATTTTTTTAGTCCGCAGGTAAGTGCAAGTTACGGAATGAAACACCTTCGGTTTTGCAGAAGTGTTGCAAAAGATGATTTGGTTGCCACTGCAATGTATAATGCAGGAGTTTCCCGCGTAAAGAATAATCAGACGCCAAAATCAACTCTTGCCTATGTCAGCAATATTGCAAAATACAGGAGTCAGCTTGAAACTGAATTTGAACGTGAAGTCGTTCAGAGTTTTAAAGATTATGGTGATTATACTGACGAAAAAGAGTTTTGAATAATGTTTTAAAAATCTAAATTATTCTGCATAAAAAGCCTTGTATTGTGAATAAAATCACAGTATAGGGCTTTTTTTTTATTATTCCAGCTTTTTTTAGCCAAAAACAGTTTTTTCCGTGCTGCTCTTTGTTGACCTAAAAAAATAATTTCTGTAAAGTTTATATTAAGGTTGTACTGTTATATTTTTCACAAAAAAATGTGACAGAAAAGTTTTGTTAATGCATAAAGTTTCAGAACCGGCAAGAAAGCGTCTTGTAGAAATTGCTCAGATACTGTCAAAGACGGAGTCAAAAAGAATTACTTCGGCACGCCTTGAATCTATAACAGGCTGGACAAATTCTGTGATACGTAAAGACATTTCGTCAATAGGATATTCAGGAGGAGTTTCCAATGGATATGATGTCGAAGGTCTTTTTGGTGCAATTTGCGATGCACTTGGGATTGCACTTTGCAGGAATGATTCTGAAAACCGTGGAATTCAGCATAAGTGCTGTATTGTAGGACTAGGCAGGCTTGGCGCTGCTCTTTTGGAAAACAGCATTTTTTATGATACGCCTTTTAACGTCATGGCAGGCTTTGATGCAAACGTAAACCGTACTGAAATTTTGAGTGCGTCTTTCCCTTTGTATCCTGCTTCAAAAATGGGAGTTGTCATTCCGCAGGAAAAGATTGAATATGCGATTCTGACTGTTTCAAATGAAAGTGCGCAGAATATGACAGAACGCCTGTGTTCGTGCGGAATAAAGGGAATCGTTAATTATACTTCGGAAAGGCTTATAGTGCCGAAGAATGTTGCAGTAGAAAACGTTTCGCCTGTTATAGCGATGAATAATTTAAGTGCAAGGCTTAGTTTAAGTTGACTTGTATGATATAAAACGAAAAGTCTATTCTTGACTTTTTATAGGAGTATGGAATGAGTAGAGTGTATAATTTTTCTGCTGGTCCTTCTTGTTTGCCGGAAGAAGTTTTAAAAGAATGTGCGGCAGAAATGCTTGACTATCAGGGAACAGGACAGTCTGTAATGGAAATGAGTCATCGCTCAAAGGCTTTTGAACCGATTATTGCAGATGCAGAATCAATGGTGCGCAAATTGATGAACGTTCCTGATAATTACAAAATTTTGTTTTTGCAGGGGGGCGGTTCAACTCAGTTTGCAATGGTTGCACAGAATCTCGGTATAAAAACAGGAAAAGCTGCTTACATTGAAACTGGCGTCTGGGCAAAAAAAGCTGCTCAGGAAGCTGCAAAACTTGGTATAAAAGTTGATGTAATTGCTTCTTCAAAAGATAAAAATTATTCGTATATTCCGCGAGTAGAAAAAATTGAAGGCGATTACGATTATGCTTATATCTGCTTTAACAATACGATTATGGGAACTCATTATGAGTATATTCCGGAAACAAGTGGTTTTCCTCTTGTAGCAGACATTTCTTCATGCGTTCTGTCAGAACCGCTTGACGTAAGCAAGTTCGGGCTTCTTTTTGCCGGTGCACAGAAAAACCTTGCTCCTGCAGGCGTTACTCTCGTTATTATAAGAGATGATTTGATAACAGATTCTCCTCGTGCAGGAACTCCTACAATGCTTACTTACAAAACTCATGCAGATGGTGAGTCAATGTACAATACTCCGCCTTGCTATACAATTTATGTCCTTGCAAAAGTACTTCACTGGATTGAAGCAAACGGCGGCGCTCAGGGAATGAAAAAACGTAATGACGAAAAGGCAAAATATATTTATGATTTCCTTGATAATTCTGATTTCTATCATGCAACAGCAGAAAAAGGCAGTCGTTCTCTTATGAATGTTCCGTTCCTGACAAAATATTCTACTGGTGCGACTGATGAAGCAAGCGTTGCAAAGGAAAAAGAAATAAATGACAAATTTGTTAAGGAAGCAGAAAAAGCAGGGCTTGTAAATCTTAAAGGTCATCGCCTTGTCGGTGGAATGAGGGCTTCTATTTACAATGCAATGAGTATTGACGGCGTAAAAGCCCTTGTTGAGTTTATGAAAAAATTTGCAGAAGAGAATAAATAATATGTATAAAATTCAGACATTAAATAAAATTAGTGCTGTCGGTTTGGACAGACTTCCTCGTGATAATTATGAAACGGCTTCGAGTATTACAGATCCTGATGCAATTCTCGTTCGTTCGCAGGATATGCACAATATGGAACTTTCTGAAACTGTAAAGGCTGTTGCACGTGCAGGGGCAGGAACTAATAATATTCCGATTCCTGAATTGACACAGAAAGGAATTGTTGTATTCAATACTCCGGGCGCAAATGCAAATGCAGTAAAAGAACTTGTAATGCTTGCGCTTTTGGTTTCAAGCAGGCCTGTCATTAAGGCAAACTCCTGGTTAAAGACATTAGCTGGAAAAGGTGATGAGATTCCTGACCTTGCAGAAAAAGGTAAGAGTCAGTTTGTGGGCCCTGAACTGAAAGGAAAGACTCTTGGTGTAATTGGACTTGGTGCTATCGGTGCAATGGTTGCAAATCTTGCGATTAAGTTTGGAATGGAAGTAATTGGTTATGATCCGTTTCTGTCTATTAATGCAGCATGGAGCCTTGACCATAATGTAAAACACGCAGAAACTCTTGATACAGTTTATGCAAAGGCAGATTACATTACGCTTCATGTTCCGCAGACAAATGACACAAAGGGAATGATAAATTCAACTTCAATCAAAACGATGAAAGACGGTGTAAGGATTATAAATATTGCACGCGGCGGTCTTGTAAACAACGCAGACATGATTGCAGCTCTTGATAGCGGAAAGGTTTCTGCCTTGGTAACTGACTTTGCGGCTGAAGAATTTTTAAATCATGAAAAAGTAATCTGTCTTCCGCATTTAGGAGCTTCAACTCCGGAAGCTGAAGAAAACTGCGCAGTAATGGCATGTAACCAGCTTCGTGACTTTTTAGAAAACGGAAATATAGTAAATTCCGTAAACTTTCCTAAGACAGTTGTTGAAAATACGATTCCGTCTGGCGGAACACGCCTTTGCATTGCGCATAAAAATGTTCCTGATGTAATTTCAAAATTTACTACTATCTTAGGCGATGCAAAACTGAATATTGCAGGAATGATTAATCAGGCAAAAGGTGAACTTGCCTATAATATCATTGATGTTGACGGTGCTGTTCCTGAAAACACATTAAGGGAACTGGCTGGAATCGAGCAAGTTATCAAAGTCCGCCCGATTTTTGCAAAATAAAAAAGTGTTTGTAAAGAACAGTCCCGATTTACAAGCACATAGAGAATTGCTCTTCTGCAATTCTCGTGGCGCGAGTTACTTGAATGTTTGTAAGGAATAGAAAGTTGCCTGCCTTGACATAGAGTTTGCATTATGCAAACTCGTAGCGCGAGCTACATAAATGCTTGTAAGGAATAGAAAGTTGCCTGTCTTGACATAGAGTTTGCATTTTGCAAACTCGTAGCGCGAGTTACTTGAATGTTTGTAAGGAATAGAAATTTACGAGCGCCCGACATAGAGTTTGCATTTTGCAAACTCGTAGCGCGAGTTACTTAAATGCTTGTAAGGAATAGAAAGTTGCCTGTCTTGACATAGAGTTTGCATTTTGCAAACTCGTAGCGCGAGATACATTGATGCTTGTAAGGAATAGAAATTTACGAGCGCAGGGGAGCTGGTAATCCCGGCTGAGAGGAAGTTAGAACTTCGACCCTTAAACCTGATTCGGATAATGCCGACGTAGGAAAATTAATTACTCAAAAAAAGAGTTATCTGAATTTTCCGGATAACTCTTTTTTTGTTTTAGAGGAGGTTTTTTAATATGAACGAAAATGAAAAAAAAGGAACTTCGGTTTTTCAAAACGGACTTGTATGGTTCGGAGCGGGGGTTTCGATTGCGGAAATCCTTACGGGAACATATTTTGCGCCGCTTGGATTTTGGAGAGGTCTTCTTGCAATTATTACAGGGCATGTAATAGGAGGTGCGTTGTTTCTTCTTGCAGGACTGATTGGTGCTGAAACAAAAAAAAGTGCAATGGGAACAGTTCAGCTTAGTTTTGGAAAAAAAGGTGCTTTGTTTTTTGCGTTGCTGAATGTGATTCAGCTTGTGGGCTGGACGTCGATTATGATTTACGATGGCGCTCTTGCAGTGAACGGGATTTTTAATTTTGGGAACTGGGTCTGGTGTCTAGTAATTGGTATTTTGATATTCGCATGGATTTTTTTTGGTATTAAAGATTTGGGGTTTATAAATAAAATTGCAATGGGGCTTTTGTTTATTCTTACTGTAGTTTTATGTTTTATAATTTTTAAAAATAAAGGTGCAGTAAATGTTGCAGCAAGTGATGGTATTTCTTTTGGAGCGGCAGTTGAACTTGCAGTTGCGATGCCTTTGTCATGGCTTCCGTTAATTTCTGATTATACAAGGGAAGCTGAAAAACCTGTAGGGGCAACAGTCTGTTCAACTTTGACATATGGATTTGTAAGTATATGGATGTATGTAATCGGAATGTCTGCAAGCATTTTTACAGGCAGCGGCAATATCGTTGAAATTATGGTAAAAGCAGGTCTTGGAATTGCGGCTCTTGTAATTCTCATCCTTTCTACAGTTACTACAACTTTTCTAGATGCGTTAAGTGCAGGAATTTCAAGTGAAATAATTTCGCATAAGCTGAACTCAAAAGTCGTTGCGCTGATTACTGCAGTAATAGGAACTGTCCTTGCGATAATTTTTCCGATGGATAACATTACGGATTTTCTTTATTTTATCGGAAGTGTTTTTGCTCCTATGATTGCCATTCAGGTTGCTGATTTCTTTGTTTTGAGATTTGAATGTAAAGAATCAAAAATTGACATTATGGCATTTGTTGTCTGGGCTGTCGGATTTGTTCTGTATCGTCTGCTGATGAAAATTGATATCCCTGTCGGCAATACGCTTCCTGATATGATTATCGTTGTACTGCTTACTGTTGTAGTAAGAAAAATAACAGGCGCACAAAAATCAAAGAAAAACAGTTGAATGTCCTATTCGTCAAAACTGCCTGTTTTTATTTCATTTGTAATTCTTTTCCAGCTTTCGTATCGGTCTTCTGTGATTACGCCTGCGTAAACTGCTTCAAGAATTTTGCAACCCGGTTCGTGCGTGTGCGAACAGCTTGCTCCGAATTTGCATTTTCCGATTAAGTCTTTCATTTCGCGAAAATAAAGACCGACATCGTGATAGTCTAGTTCGTGAAGTATGAACCGGCGGATTCCCGGAGTATCGATTATGGAAGCTGTAATGCCTTTTGTTCCGCCTGTAAATTCTTCGCTTAAGTGCAGGTGCATTAAAGTTCCTTTTGTCGTTGTATGCTGCCCTTTGCCGTATTTTTTAGAAAGGCTTCCTGTTTTTAAAATACAGGAATTATCAAGGATATTGACGATGCTTGATTTTCCGACACCTGACTGTCCGACTAAGGCGCTTGTTTTGTCTTTTAATAATTCTGCAAGTTCACTAAGCCCTTCGCCTGTCTTTGCAGAAACTCTCATCACGTGATATCCGAGATTTTCCCATGTCGTGAGCCGTTCCTGAAAATCAATATCCTGCGCCTGAGGCAAATCGCATTTATTGCATAAAATCACAGGTGCAATTCCTGCAAGTTCAGCCTGTATAAGTTCCCTGTCAATAAAACGCGGTCTGAACGGCGGCTGGTCAGGAGTAGTAACTAAAATCAGGTAGTCAAGGTTGCTTGCAAGAAGCTGCGGCGCATTTCCTTTTATGTTCCATCGTGCAAATGAGTTTTTTCTCGTAAGAAGTTTTATGACTTGACCTTTTTCGTTGTTAATCGGGTCAACTTCAATTTGAACGTAGTCGCCCGGAGCAAGAGGGTTGTAGTATTCTTTGTCAGTTTTAATGACTTTTCCTTTTATCGTGCATTGTCTTGTTACGTTGTCATCACATTCGCAGGTGAATAAATTATTTGTTCCGCATAGTACGAGCGCATTCATATTTATACTATTGTAAATCAAAAATTAAACACGGTAAAGATTAATTGAAAAAAACTTTAATATAATTTATAATTTCAGTATGGGTGGAAAAATTTCTAAAAGTGCTGCAGAAAATGCAGGTTCAGCAAAAACAAAAAAGAAGGCAGAACCAAAGAAAAAGCAAAGTGCAAAAGTATCTGCCGTAAAGCCTGCTGCCGTAAAAACGGCTGCAAAAAAGCCGGCTGCCGGAATTGACGAAAATGGAACTTTTCGTGCTTGGGATAATGCAAAGACTGTTGCAAAAAATTCAAAGAGCAAAACAGAACAGAAAGCAGACTTTGTTCCGGGTACAACTCAGGCGGAGGTCGCAAAAAAACTTGCTGCTGCAAAAGCAATTGATCCGGGCGCTAAAGTTCCTAAGAAAAAAGTTGCAGAATATACAGATGAACAGATTAAACATCTTGATGCCCTCGAACACATCAGGCTTCGTTCGGGAATGTATATTGGACGTCTCGGCGATGGAAGCAATCAGAACGATGGAATTTATGTCCTGTTAAAAGAAGTTATTGACAATGCGATTGACGAATACATCATGGGCTTCGGAAAAAAAATTGACGTTTCGATAAAAGATAATCATGTAAAAGTGCGCGACTACGGTCGAGGGATTCCGCTTGGAAAAGTTGTCGAATGTGTATCAGAAATCAATACCGGTGCAAAATATAATGATGATGTTTTCCAGTTTAGTGTCGGAATGAATGGTGTCGGCACTAAAGCAGTAAATGCGCTTTCGTCTTTTTTCCGCGTAATTTCGATTCGTGAGGGAGAGTGCTGCGAGGCCGTTTTTGAAAAAGGAAAATTAAAAAGCCAGCGTTCCGGCAAGTTAAAAGAAAAACAGCCGAATGGTACTTTTTTTGAGTTTGTTCCTGACGAAGAAATTTTTGGCAAGTATTCGTTCAATATGGAATTTGTTGAAAAGCGAATCTGGAATTATGCTTATTTAAATTCAGGTCTGGTACTCAAATTTAACGGCAAGGAATTTGTCAGCGAAAACGGACTTTTGGATTTGCTTCAGAATGAAATTGAAGAAGAAAGCCTTTATCCTGTTGGAAGCTACCGTGGCGAGCATTTACAGTTTGCGTTTACTCATACAAATGCTTACGGTGAAAATTATTTTTCTTTTGTAAACGGTCAGTATACTTCTGATGGCGGTACGCACCTTAATGCATTCAAAGAAGGATTTTTAAAAGGCATAAATGATTTTTTTCATTCAAACTATAAATCAGAAGATGTCCGCGACGGAATTACGGCAGCGATTCTTGCAAAAGTAAAAGACCCTGTTTTTGAAAGTCAGACTAAAAACAAACTCGGCAATACTGATATAAGACAATGGATTGTAAATGAAACTCAGTCTGGTCTTGATGACTGGCTTCATAAAAATCCGAAAGCTGCCGAGCGTTTAAAAGAAAAAATCGAACACAACGAAAAAATGCGTGTCGAACTTGCAAGCGTAAAAAAACTTGTGCGTGAAGCTGCAAAGAAAAACAGCATACGCATTGAAAAACTTGACGACTGCCGTTTTCATCTTGGCGATGGAGTTAAGGGTGAAAACTCAATGATTTTTATAACAGAAGGTCTTTCTGCCAGCGGTGTAATGACACATTCTCGCGATGCAAATTATCAGGCAATTTTCAGTTTGCGCGGAAAGCCAGAAAATATGTATGGCAAAAAGCAGAGTGATATTTATAAAAATGACGAACTTCATCAGCTTATGATGGCGCTTGGAATTGAAAATTCTGTAGAAGATTTACGTTATTCAAAAATCATAATTGCAACAGATGCTGATAACGACGGCTTTCATATCAGAAATCTCGTTCTTACTTTCTTTCTTGGTTATTTTGAAGAACTTATTACAAAAGGCCGTGTCTTTATTCTTGAAACTCCGCTTTTCAGAGTTCGCACAAAAAAAGAAAACATTTACTGCTATTCTGAATCAGAGCGTGACGAGGCACAGAAAAAACTCGGCAAGAGTTCTGAGACTTCAAGATTTAAAGGTCTTGGAGAAATCAACCCGAGTGAGTTCAAGCAGTTTATTGCGCCGGAAACAATTCATCTGACACCAGTTGAAATAAGTCAACTTAAAATCATTCCGCAGCTTCTAGCTTTTTACATGGGAAAAAATACTCCTGAGCGAAGGGCGTTCATTGAAAAGAATTTATTAAGCAATGCAGAAATTGATGTATAGGGAAAAATATGGCTTTTGTAAAAAATTTATTTGATAAAAATTTTATAGAATATGCAAGTTACGTAATCCGCGACCGTGCGATTCCTGATTTGGAAGACGGTCTTAAACCTGTTCAGCGAAGAATTTTACATACGCTTTTTGAAGTTGATGACGGCTACTTCCAGAAAGTTTCTTTTGTTGTCGGACGTACGATGAAATATCATCCGCACGGTGATGCTTCAATTTACGGTGCGCTTGTAAACCTTGCAAATAAAGAAATTTTTATTGAGCGACAGGGAAACTTTGGAAATAAGTTTACAGGTGATGGTGCTTCGGCAGGACGTTACATTGAATGTCGCATTCATCCTATGGCAAAGGAATTTCTTGTAACGAATAAAGCGATTACTCATTACATTCCTAATTACGACGGCAGGGGAGAAGAGCCGGAGGTTTATCGTGCAAAAATTCCTCTTGCGCTTATTATGGGAGCAGAAGGAATCGCAGTCGGAATGAGTACGAAAATTTTACCGTATAATTTAAAAGAAGTTCTAGATGCCGAAATAAAATGTTTAAAAGGCGAACGCTTTGAAATTTTTCCTGACGTTTCGACAGGCGGATTAATTGATGTAAGCAATTATAACGATGGAAACGGAAAAATAATTACGAGGGCAAAACTTGATACAAGCGATGAAAAGAAAATCGTAATTACCGAACTGCCTGTAGACACAAACGCAAAGTCTCTTCTCGATTCAATTGATTCTGCATATAAAGCTGGAAAAATAAAAATCAGTGCAGTCGACAATTTTACGACAGATCATTGCTGTATAGAAATAAAACTTCCGCGTGGTGTTTATGCAAAAGATGTCGTACCGTCGCTTTATGCTTACACAGATTGCGAAAAAACAATTGCGTGCCAGATGCTTGTAATCAAAGACAATATGCCTGTTAATATGACTGCAACAGAAATTATCAAGTATTACGCAAAAAAATTAGTTGCAATCATAAAGGAAGAACTTGAATTTGAACGGGCAAAATTAATTGACGAGCTTCACGTAAGGACACTCGAGCGCATTTTTGTTGAAGAAAGAATTTATAAGAAAATCGAAGAGCAGAAAACTGCAGAAGATGTTGCAAAGGCAGTGTGCAAAGGTTTTGTTCCGTTTAAGAATGAACTTGTACGCGAACTTACAGACGATGATATTGAACATTTGCTGCAGATTCCTATAAGGCGCATTTCGCTTTTTGACATTAACAAAAATAAAGATCAGGTTGCAGCAATTAATGCCAGACTAAAAGAAATTGCAAAGCGTCTTAAAAACTTGACTGCATGTGCCGTAGAATACCTTAACGGAATGGTTGAAAAATTTTCCAAGTACGGAAACTTTGAACGCCAGACGACAGTTACGACTTTCAGTGCTGTTGAAGTTAAAAAAATCGTAAAGCGCGACATCCCTTTACGGTATGACGACAAAGGCTATCTTGGAACAAATGTTTCTGGCGGAACTGAAATTATAAAAGTTACGCCTTTTGACAGAATCTTCTTTGTACGCAAAAGCGGAATTTATACAATATGCGATGTTCCTCAAAAACTGTTCGTTGACAGCGGAATGTGGTATTGTAATTACGCAGATAAAGAAATCATAAACAATGTTCTGTTTACGATAATCTATCGTGATCCAAAAACAAAATACTGTTTTATAAAACGATGTCGTGTTCAAAGCTGGATTATGAACCGCGATTATATGTTTGCCCCAGATGGAATGGAAGTCCTCCATATAGATACACGCGAAAAATTTAAGTTCACTTTAAAGTATATAAAGAAGCCTCGCATTACAAAACTCGAAGAAGAATTTGATGCAGGCGATTATCTTGAAAAAGGTTTGAAAGCTTTGGGTGTAAGGATAGCAAATAAAGAAGTTGATTCCGTTTTTGTAAAAGATGCAAAAACAGAATTTGCGATTGAAAATTAAACAGGTGCAGAATGAAAACAATAAAAGAAATGACAGGAGAATTGAATTTAAAATATTCAGAATTGGCGAGCAAAATCATACTGTCTGCAGGTCTGTTCCTGCTGCTTGTATTTTCAAGTTATTTGATGCTGATGACAGTGTCGTTTGTTGTTGCCCAGATTTTTTCGGGTGCGTTTGCAGTGATGATGTCATTTCTTTTGATGTTTTTTGTTTATTCTCTTGTATTTGTTTTTCATTACGGATTCATTATTTTGCTGCTGCGTCTTGAACGGAAAATGAGCGCATCGCTTGGATATTTATTTTTGGGATTTAAGCATAAGCGTATTTCTACTCTGGTTTGTCTTTTTACAGTTTTTCTGGTTGTTTGCATTGCAGTTTCTTCTATTCCGCTTTTTTTGAGTATTGATTTTTCAACGCAGGAATCAATGATGCAGATTTTTAAAGACATGCTGAAATTGACTCTTGTTTTAAAATTAGTTGCAGCAATTTTTTTCTTGTGTTTTTTGATTTTCTTTTTTCCGTGTGTGTTTGTCTGGTCTGTTGTTTATGACAACTCTGACATTACGGGAATGAAAGCCGTTTCAAAAAGCGCGCGCATGCTGAAAGGTCATTTTTTTAATTTTCTGCTTTTTGAATTGAACGTAAACAAGACTTCCATTTTTGTCCTGCTTGGAATTGAACTTATAAAAGACTTTTTTTCTTTTGTTGTTAAAAAGGATTTAGGAATGTTTTTTAATTACATTTTAAGTTTTGTAAATTTTATCTGTGTAATTCTGTTGTTCACCAAAGGCAGTTTTGCAATTCCTTTTTATTATAATAAGCTGTGTGGTCAGAATAATCAGCAGTAATATTTTTTATGAAAATTATTTTAAAAAAAATTGAAACGGAACTTGTCATAAAAAAATCACGGTTTATAAATGAACTGTTTGTATGCAATTCGCAGAATTTAGCACGGGAAATTATAAAACAGCAGAAAGATAAATATCTGGATGCAAGTCATGTCTGTCATGCATTTGTCATAGGTGAAGGCGCAGAAATTTTAGGAATGAGTGATGCAGGGGAACCGAGCGGAACGGCAGGCAGACCGATGCTTGATGTTTTAAAAGGCAGCGGCATAACTGATATTTTATTGACAGTTACAAGATACTTTGGCGGAACATTATTAGGAACCGGCGGTCTTGTAAAGGCTTATGGCGAGTGTGCAAAAAGCGTAATTGCAAAAGCGATTGAAGAAAACGCAGTAGAAGAACTTGTTGAAAAAACTGAGTTTTGTTTTTCTTGCGATTACGGACTTTACGAAACTTTAAAACGACAGATAAAAGATTTTAAACTATATGATGTTCAGGAAAGTTATTCTGATACGGTGACGCTAAAAGGAAAGATTCTTTCTGAACAGTTTAAAACTTTTTCTGACAAAATCAAAAACATTTCGTCTGGAAAAATTATCCTTTAGTTTGTTTTGCCTGATTTGATTAATCTGAATAATCTGATAAAACTGAATGTGCGCTAAAAAATCTGCGGTAGCCTGTGTAGCGTGCGACAGTCTGCGAGATAATACAAAAAAACTGCCTTAAAGAAAGGCAGTTTTTTTATAAAACTTCAAGAATTATTTTACAAATTCTTTTTTTAGGAATTCAAGGTCAAGTTCCGGGTAAAGAACATGAGAGCTTAAAAGCTTTTGAACGCGTTTTTTTGCTTCTTCTTGAACTTGTGCGTCAAGAGCGATTTTTCCTTTGGCAGGTTTTCCTTCTTTTGTAACGCCCGGTTTTGTGCCTTTTAAGATAAAGTCGATGATTGAAGCAACTTCTTTCATATCGTCTTCATTCATTCCGAGTGTTGTAAGTGCTGGAGTTCCGATACGGATTCCGCTCGTCCACCAGGCACCGTTTTTGTCATAAGGAAGGGCATTTGCATTTGCCGTTACGCCGCACTGGAAAAGAGCCGCTTCTGCCTGTTTTCCTGTAAGTCCGTAAACTGTAACGTCAACGAGCATAAGGTGGTTGTCAGTTCCATCTGTCTGGAGCGGCATTCCGAAAGATTTACATCCTTCTGCGAGAGCCTGCGCATTTTTTACGACCTGATGTGCCCATTTTTGATATTCAGGAGTGCGTGCTTCTTTGAATGCGATTGCTTTTGCAGCCATTACATGAGGAAGCGGTCCGCCTAATACCATAGGACATCCTTTGTTTACGTAATCTTCAAATTCTTTTTTGCAAAGAATCATTGCACCGCGAGGACCGCGAAGTGTTTTATGAGTTGTTGTCGTTACGATGTCTGCCCATTTTACAGGGTCATAATCACCTTCAAAAACTTTTCCTGCAACAAGACCTGCAAAGTGAGCCATGTCGACCATTAATACTGCTCCGCATTTGTCTGCAATTTCGCGGAAACGCTTGAAGTTGATTTTTCTTGGGTATGCTGAATATCCTGTAAGCAAAATCAAAGGCTTTACTTCCATAGCCTGCTTTTCGATTGCATCATAATCTAAAAGGCCTGTTTCTTTATCAACACCGTAAGGATGGCTTTCAAACATGCGGGCAGAAACATTCATTTTGTATCCGTGAGTCAAGTGTCCGCCACAAGAGTAGTCAAGTCCCATGAGTTTCTGGTTTCCGAATTTTTTTCGCAGGCTGTCAAACTGTTCGGCTGTCAAATCGTTTAATGATTTTACACCGAGTTCTTCGAGTGTCGGAGTTTCAACTTTTGCACTTAAAATTGCCCAGTAAGCAACAAGGTTTGTATCTGCTCCTGAATGAGGCTGAACATAAGCGTAGTCAGCACCAAAAAGTTCCATTGCTTCTTTTGCAGCCGTCATCTCTACAGCATCTACATTGACACAGCCACCGTAGTAACGATGCTCAGGATAGCCTTCTGCGTATTTGTCTGTTAAAAGATTTCCCATTGCAGCCTGAACGCTAAGCGAACAGTAATTTTCTGAAGCAACAAGTTTAAGGTGGCTGCGCTGGTTTTCAAGTTCGTTTACGATGTCTGCAGCAATGTCAGGTCCGACAACAGAAACTTGCTGGAGATTTGAAACGTAAGCTGTCATTGCAGCATTAGGTTTCCCGTTGCAATAATTAAGATAATTTTCTAAAGGTGTAGGCATTGATTTTTCTACCTCGGTTTGATTTTTTTTACATAGTAATAAATTTAGCCGATGTAATCAATGCTTGGATTTTAAAACTGAACTGCCGTTTTCTTAAGTTCAGCCTATTCTGTAATTGAACTTTTTGGCCAGATGATGAGTGCCGTCAGGATTAAGAACAGGCCTGCAGGAACAAACCATACAAAGAAATTTACTCCGCAAATCCAGAGCGATTCGATAAATGCAGGAAAGCAGAGCGCCGTTAGGAAGACGAGAATGTTCAGTGCTGTTTGTGATGAATTTAATTTTACTGCAGAAAGTTTGTTCAGCAGAACGTGAATGAAAATAAGCATTGCAAGGTAGAGCATCGGTTTTATGAAAATATGAAATGCTGAATATGGTTTGTCAATTTCAATAATCAGATACAGGTTGTAAGCGCTGTAAAACGATGCAAGCAGAGGAAAGAAATACGATGTTCGTGCGTCAAGCGAATCTTTGCGTGTAAGCAAAAAGAACAGTCCGTAAATGACAAGCACCGGAAGAAAAGTCTGAGTTATAAAATAATACAGGAAGTTAATTCCGAAATTTGCATCAGGCAGATAGTATGAACTGGAAAAAAGAATTTTAAAAGCAAGAAAAATTATTCCTGTAAACAGCCCAGCAAAAATTACAGGGAGAAAATGTTCACGGTTATTTTTTTCATTCTGAAAATAAAAAATTAAAACACTTACAGGCAGTAAAGCCAAAGAAAATAAAAGCATATAATAATGGTACCATATGCGCGAGTAAATTTCAATTCCTTACAAGCAAGGAAGCAGCTCGCGCCACGAGTTTGCAAAATGCAAACTCTGTGTGCGTTGGAGCGACAGCGCTCGTAAATTTCAATTCCTCACAAGCATGGAAATAGCTCGCGCTACGAGAATTGCATGAAGCAATTCTCTATGTGGCATTCAGACTGTTGTAGTGGTAAATTTCTTATAGCGCAACCAATTCGCGCTACCAGACGTTCAGATTGTTGTAGTTGTAAATTTCAACCGCGCAACCCCGCTCGCGCCCTGCGCGGCGTCCAGGTTCTTAGGGCGGAGCCCTAAGTCGTGCTTGGGAAAGAGGGAGGTTTGGAGGGAGAGAACCCACGCTGCGAAAGTAGAAGGGTTCTCTCCCTCCAAGAAGAGGGTTTAAGGGAGACCTCTCCCTTATAAAACCACCCTCGGAATATTCCATAAAAACAGTTTTGCTGTTATAATTTTAGAGAAGTGCTGATTAACACTTGAAGCGATTACTCAGCACTATCATTTTTTACGAGGAATTAATAGATGGGCGGAATTTTTGGTGTTGCTTCAAAAGAAGATTGTTCATTAGATTTATTTTTTGGCGTTGATTATCATTCTCATCTTGGTACAAGGAGAGGTGGGCTTGCGGTTGTCGGAAGTGATAATAAAATTCAGCGTTCAATTCATAATATACAGAATTCTCCGTTTCGCACAAAATTTGAAAAAGATATTGAAAATCTCCGTGGAAAACTTGGAATTGGCTGTATAAGTGATTTTGAACCTCAGCCACTTCTTGTTCATTCTCATCTTGGAAGTTTTGCAATTACGACAGTCGGAATTGTTTCAAATAAAGATGAACTTGTAAAGGAAATTCTAGAAACAGGTCATACCCACTTTCTTGAAATGAGTGGCGGCGAAATTAATCAGACAGAATTAATTATTGCGCTCATCAATCAGAAAAAAACAATTCTTGAGGGCATTCAATATGTTCAGCAGAAAATCAAAGGCTCGATGTCGATGCTCGTTATGACTTCTGAAGGAATTTACTGCGCGCGAGACAGATTTGGACGAACTCCGGTTCAGATAGGACACAAAGACGGTGCGTTCTGCGCTTCTTTTGAAAATTTTGCATACGTAAATCTCGGTTATACAGATTATTACGAACTGGGACCTGCAGAAATTGTTTATATGACTGCCGACGGAATAAAAACTTTGCAGGAACGCGGAAAGGAAATGAAAATCTGCACGTTCTTGTGGATTTATTATGGTTATCCGACTGCAAGTTACGAAGGAGTGAACGTTGAAACAATGCGCTATAACTGCGGAAAATATCTTGCGCGCCGTGATAAAGGTTCTGTTTTTCCTGATTCAATTGCAGGTGTCCCTGATTCCGGTACGGCGCATGCAATTGGTTATGCAAACGAATCTGGCATTCCGTTTTCGCGTCCGTTCATAAAATACACTCCGACTTGGCCGCGTTCATTTATGCCGACAAATCAGGAACAGCGCAACTTGATTGCACACATGAAACTTATCCCTGTTCAGCCTTTGATAAAGGGAAAGAAAATACTTTTAATCGATGACTCAATTGTGCGCGGAACTCAGCTTCGTGAGACGACTGATTTTCTGTACAAAAGCGGCGCTGAAGAAGTTCACATAAGGCCTGCGTGTCCGCCTTTAATTTACGGTTGTAAGTATTTGAATTTCAGCCGTTCAAAATCAGAGATGGATTTGATTACACGGCGGATTATAAAACAGTTTGAAGGCGAAGACGTTTCTGATGAAGTTCTTCAGAAATACTGCAATCCTGATTCTGCTGAATACGAACGCATGATAGAAGAAATGCGCAAGCAGCTTCATTTTACGACGTTAAGATTTCACCGTCTTGATGATATGCTCGATTCAACAGGGCTTGAACATTGCAAACTTTGCACTTACTGCTGGAACGGAAAGGAATAGGAAATAAATTATTTTTTTGCGATGAAATCTTTTGACAGTGAAAATGCTACTAAAAGCTGTCCTACATAATAGAAAACGTTGCTTACAACGGCAATTATATAGGCAGTTTTTTCCGGTATTAATCCTGACGGAAAAACATAAAACTGAAGCATAAAATCAGAAAGGGCAAAAAGCGCAATTCCGACAGGCATTGTTTTTGCCTGTACTGCTTTCCAGCGGAACGAATCAAAGCTTTTTATTACAACGCACGACAGCGCTAGAATGTAAACGACGACAGGAATCTTTAAATCTCCAAAGTTAAAAAACGGACAGTGAAAGTCAAATAAAAGTATGCTGAAAAATAAAATCCCGGCACCTATAAAAAAGTTTCTGCTATATTTTCTGTAATGACTGAATGAAAGAAAGTAAAAAGTTTGGGCGCTCACAAAAAGACAAAAGCCAATTACAAAATTCAACTCGATTACAATGTCAGCAATAAAGGAAATCGTAATTCCCGCCATGCAGAAAACTGCAAATTTTTTAAAAGTTTCGCTTTTCTGTTTGCAGCGGATAAGTGAATAAACTGCAAGGATTACAAAACAGGCACTTGCAGTTCCCTTAAAAAATACGGAAAGTCCATTGTTCCCTGCTATAAGAAAATAGTGATCAAAAAAAAGAGCACTTAGAGAAAGAATACCCAAAACAATACTTATTATCATAACTGTATTTTATCAAATAAAACAAAAAATGTACAATTTATTTTATGCAAAAGTTTTTATTCGTGTTTAAAATGCGGCGCGCATTTGATTGTCATTTTTTTTATTTTTTGCAATAATTTGCATTATGTTTGTAGATTTTAATTATCAGCCGATTATCGAAGATTTTAACAAAAACGGAACTTTGAAATTAGAAGCAATTTTAAAGGTTTTGGAAAATTCCGGCAATGTTCATTCTGATACTGCAGGAGATAATAATCTTGTGCGCAGTCAGAACAGAATAGCATGGGTTTTGACTGACTGGAAAATTCAGATAAAAGAATATCCTGTTTATAATGATAAAATCGTTGCAAAGACATGGAGCCAGAAAGTAACGCAAGTTTTCAATGTGTTCCGTGATTTTGAACTTTATGCAAGCGGCAGGATTGCTGCAATAGGAACGACACGCTGGGTTGCTCTTGATCTTGAAACTTCAAGACTTTGCAAAATTGAGCCGTCTTTAATTGAACGCTATGAACCGGAGGATAAGGCTGTTTTTGAAGATTCAAAACTTGAAAAAATTCCTGTCCCGGAAAAATTTGACAGCGAAACGCTTCTTCAAATCAGAAGGTCTGACATAGATTTTAATGACCACGTTCACAATCTGACTTACATCGATTATGCAATGGAAGCGCTCCCTAATGATATTTATGCAAAGCAGAATTTTAAGGAATTGCGCATAACTTATAAAAATCCCGTAAGGGCAGGCGAGAAGATTACTGCAAAATATGCATGTCTTTCGGACAGCCACATAGTCTTTGTCTATAATTCCGACGGAGATTTAAAGACTCAAATTATGTTGAAATAACCGTTTTTTTCCATTAAGATAAAGCCATGGTTAAAGTAATGGTAGTTGGCTCTGGTGGTCGTGAACACACTATTGCCTGGAAACTTGCTCAAAGTTCATCTGTAGACGAAGTGATTTGTGTGCCGGGAAACGGTGGCACTGCTAATGAAAGAAAGTGCCGTAACATTCCCCTTTCAGAAGGCTCATATATTGAAATTGCAAAAAGAGAAAACTGTTCTTTTGCTGTTATAGGTCCAGAAGATCCTCTTGCAGAAGGTCTTGCAGATTCTTTCTGGAATGAAGGAATTCCTTGTGTCGGACCAAAAAAAGATGCAGCCCGGCTTGAAGCAAGCAAAGATTTTGCAAAAGAATTTATGCAGAAATATAATGTTGCATGTCCGTCAAGCAGGACTTTTTGCGATGAAAAAGCTGCCCGTGATTACGTAGAATCTCACGGTGCTCCTGTCGTAATAAAAGCCGACGGGCTTGCTGCTGGTAAAGGTGTTGTCGTAGCTGCTACTGTAACTCAGGCTCAGGAAGCAATTACTGATATTATGATTTCTGGACGGGTAGGTAATGCCGGAAAAAAAATCGTCATCGAAGATTATCTTGAAGGTGTAGAAATTTCCATTCTTTCTGCAGTTTCTGTTACTCAAGAATTTTCTGCAGAAAACAAGTCAGTAATCATTCCGTTTTTACCTGCGCGTGATCATAAACGTCTTTGTGATGGTGCAAAAGGTCCTAATACAGGCGGGATGGGCGCTGTAACTCCTCTTGATGACGTAACTCCTGAAATTATGGAACAGTTTAAAAAAGATATTCTTGAACCGACTTTAAAAGGTCTTGTCAGCGAAAAATTTGATTACCGCGGTTTCATTTTCTTTGGCGTAATGATTACAAAAGACGGTCCTAAGCTGCTTGAATATAACGTACGTCTTGGCGACCCGGAAACGCAGGTTGTACTTCCGATGATGGATTTTGATTTTGCAGATATGTGCCGTGCAATAATGAGCGGAACTCTCAAAGACTTTAATTTCCAATGGAAAAAGGGATATGCCGTAGCTCCTGTTGCAGTTTCTGGCGGTTATCCTGCTGAATATAAAAAAGGAATGAAAATTTCTGTTGACAGTGTTGTAAGGGAAATGTCTGGTTGTAAAATCTTTATTGCCGGTGCAATAGAAGACAGACGTGCAAACGGAATGTATCAGGGAAGTTCGTTGATTACAAACGGCGGAAGGGTGCTCGCTGCCTGTGCGGTTGCAGATACTTTTAATTCTGCATGGGAAAATGCTTACAGTCTTTTGAAGTGCATTAAATTTGACGGAATGTTCTATAGAAAAGACATCGGGCTTCCTGGTGCAGCAGAAAGCGGAAAATTATAATTTGGAAATCTTTTTATTGCATGACGGCAAAACTTTTCAAAGGCTTGTTTCCAGTAGTTGCATTCATCGTAATGTCAGTTAATTGCGCGGCATATTCAGGTCCAAAGGTTGAAAAAAAATTACCTTACTCCAAAGGCTTGAATTTTAGTGAATGGTTGGAACCTGTTCCCGGTTTTATTGACGGACATTTTAATTCTTACGGCAAGCAGGACTTTATTGACATCAAGAATATGGGAGTCGAAGTTGTCAGAATCCCGGTACACTTTGATACGTTCAGTTCAGGAAAGCCTGACTACATTGTGCCTGACACTTTGTGGAATAAACTTGACAGTGCAGTTGACTGGTGTGAAGAACTTAAAATGTATGTCATCATTGACTTTCACAATGACTGCAACGGAAATTCTAAAACACCAGCCGATATCGAAAAACGGCTTGAAAAAATCTGGCCTCAAATTGCAGGACGCTACAAAGACAGAAGTGAATACGTAATCTACGAAGTAATGAATGAACCTCACGGAATTGACTGTAAAAAGTGGGGAAAAATTCAGGGCAACATGATTAAACTTATCCGCCAGATTGATAAAAAACATTCAATTATAGTCGGTGCTGCTGACTGGAATTCAGTTCACGAACTATTAAAACTTCCTATGTATGATGATGATAATCTGATTTACAACTATCACGAATATTCACCATTCCTTTTTACTCATCAAGGTGCAAGCTGGTCGAATGACGTAAAACGAATTACGGGAGTTCCATTTCCTTACGACAAAAATAAAATGCCGCCTCTTCCTGCAGACGCAACTCCTGGCGAAAAGTGGATTTACAATAACTACCCAGTTGAGTCATCGGAAGAAAAACTTGTTGAACCGCTTGATAAGGCTGTTGAGTTTGTAAATAAAAGACATGCTGCCCTTATGAGCAATGAGTTTGGTGTTTACATGGAATATGCAGAGCCAGAAGAAAGAGTTAACTGGTACAGAATCAAAGGCGGTTATCTTGATGACAGAAATATCTGCCGTGTAAGTTGGGATTACCGCGGAGGTTTTGGTGTATTCAATAAAGGCAGCGCTGCAATATTTCCTCAGGATCTTAATGTTGAACTTATAAAAGCAATGGGCTATCGCGTACCTTCTGCAACCGGCACGACATGGTTTCAGAATGCACAGAAAAATAATTCTTACATAATTTATAAAGACGGAATAGCAGAAAAAATTTTATTCAACAGTTGGATTCCGGAAGCAGGCAATGAATGTTCATTGTACAAAAAAGATTCTGCAGACGAAGAGTCTTACATTTATGTTTCAAAAGCTGACAAATACAGAGTTCTTCAATTCCAGTTTGGCAGCAGTTGTGATTTTGCATCTTTAGTAGAATCCGGTGCAAGCCTTGAGTTTGAAATAAGGCATAAGGAACCGAATTTTAAAATGAGCATTTACTTTACAGATTCTGAAAAAAGCGGGCTTCCATGGCGGGCAGGAATTTTTCCGACTGTAAAAGAAATCCCTGCTGACGGGCAGTGGCACAAATTAAAAATTCCTTTAAGCCAGTTTAGTGACTTTGGTGCATGGGACAACTATAATCAGAAATGGCACAACTCTCAAGGCAAATTTATATGGACTGATGTAGCAAACCTTACTTTTGATACTGCAGACAGTACAATTACAAAAGGCCTTGGCATAAAGAATATTGTAATTAAATAATTTTTATGCTGATTACTGCACGCTAAAAAGCAAATCTTCGTAACTCGGGAACGGTTTGTATTCTTCGCCTAAAAGCACTTCTATAGAATCTGCCGTTTCTCGGACTTTTTCCATCTGCGGAATTATCTTTACTGCATAAGTTTTTGCTTTTTCCATAATCGAATCTATCGCTTTTAATTCTTCATGCATTGCAAACAGTTTTTCTGAATTTATGTCAAGTTCGTTTATAAGGTTGTTAAGTTTTTTTAACATATTTATTCCTGCATCGCACAGATTGAAAACACGCTGCATTTTAAACTCTGTATCTGCAATGACATTCATATATTTGAATGCTGATGGAATTATGTTTTTGCTGACCATTTTAAGCATTGTTTCAACTTCGATGTTCAGTACCTGACAGTATTTTTCAAGCTTTATGTCAAAATGACTTTGCATTTCGCTTTCTGTGTAAATCCCCATCTGCGTGTAAAGCCTTACATTTTTTTTGTCAAGGTAGTGCTCCATTGCATCCGGAGTTGTTCTGTAATTTTTTAGTCCGCGCGATTCTGCTTCTTTTATCCATGACTGATCATAGCCATTCCCGTTAAAAAGAATTTTCCAGTGAGCCGTAATCTCGCGCTTGATTAATTTCTGTAAGTCTTTGTCAAAATCAGAAGATTTTTCAAGTTCGTCTGCAAAAGTTTTAAGCGTATCTGAGAGAATTGCGTTAAGTGTCGTGTTAGGACCTGAGATTGAAAGAGCAGAACCGACTGAACGGAATTCAAAGCGGTTTCCTGTAAAGGCAAACGGGCTTGTCCTGTTCCTGTCTGTAGAGTCTTTTGGAATGCGCGGAAGAACATCAACTCCGATAGACAGTTTTGTGTGTCCTTTGCTGTCGTATTCCGTACCGTCTTTGATTGATTCTAAAATTTCTTCAAGTTCATCACCAACATAAATCGACATTATTGCAGGCGGCGCTTCGTGAGAACCAAGTCTGTGGTCATTGCCGGCACTTGCAACTGAACATCGCAGCAAGTCCTGATTGTCATCAACTGCTTTTATTACAGCTGTCAAAAATAAAAGAAACTGTGCGTTTTCGCGTGGGGTTTTTCCCGGAGAAAAAAGATTTTCTCCTTTGTCAGTTGCAATAGACCAGTTATTGTGCTTGCCGCTTCCGTTTACACCTTTAAAAGGTTTTTCGTGCAGAAGACATATAAGGCCGTGTCTGCGTGCGACTTTTTTCATTATTTCCATTGTAAGCTGGTTCTGGTCTGCAGCGAGATTTGAAGTTGTAAAGACTGGTGCCATTTCGTGCTGGGCAGGCGCTGCTTCGTTGTGTTCTGTTTTTGAATAAATGCCGAGTTTCCATAATTCAGTATTGAGGTCTTCCATATATTCAATTACGCGCGGCTTGATTGCAGCAAAGTACTGGTCGTCCATTTCCTGACCTTTTACAGGTTTTGCCCCGAATAAAGTTCGCCCTGTCATTTTTAAATCTTGACGCTTTTGATAGACTTTTTCATCAACTAGAAAATATTCCTGTTCAGGTCCCATTGTGCTTGTAACGTGTTTTGCATTGTTTCCGAAAAGTTTTAAAATGCGCAGTGCCTGAGTATTGAGTGCTTCCATAGAACGCAAAAGCGGAGTTTTTTTGTCGAGCGCTTCGCCTGTATAAGAACAGAATGCTGTCGGAATACAAAGTGAATGGTCTTTTATAAACGGATATGAAGTAGGATCCCAGACAGTGTAACCTCGTGCTTCAAAAGTAGAACGTTTGCCGCCGCTTGGAAAACTAGATGCATCTGGTTCACCTTTTATAAGTTCTTTGCCGGAAAAAGACATTATGACTTTGCCTTCCTGAGCAGGAGTTAAAAAACTGTCGTGCTTTTCTGCCGTAATGCCTGTAAGCGGTTGAAACCAGTGCGTATAATGAGTTGCACCTTTTGAAATTGCCCAGTTTTTCATGCTTTCGGCAATCTGGTTTGCAACTTCGATATTAAGCGGAGTTCCGTTTTCCATTGTGCGTGTTAATTCATCGTAAACTTCTGGTGATAGAGTCTGTTTCATTACCTGCTGGTTGTACACCATGCTACCGAAAATTTCCGGTATGTTTGTATCTGACATTTATAGCTCCAAAAAAAAAGTGCAGAAAAGCCGTTTTTTTAGGATTTTCTGAATATATTAAATTATATTACATGATAATCAAAAAAAAATCGATAAAATTTGTGCAGAATGACTAAAATGGTGCGTTTTTTTTTCAGCAGCCAGAAAAGATTGTGCGGGCAAATAACAGTTTGACTTGAACTGATTTAACAGATATTATACTTATTATGAAGAAAATTATACCTGCAGCATTCGTAATTATTGCTGCCGTACTGGCAGTTATATTTTTCAGTAGAAAGACAATTTCAAAAAAAGATGCAGATAATGTTCCGTCGCTTGTTACGGCAGATTCAGACGAAAAAAAATCTGTCCTTGAAGAACATAATGTAACGATTGTAGAAGAAAATACGCCGACTTCTTTTTTGAGTTTAAAAAGTGATGAAACGCTTTTGAGTTCAATGGGAATTGATTTGAATAATGACAATCTTGATGATGAAATTATCGTCGTAAAAAAAGTTTCAAATCCGCGCCTTATAATCGTAATCGGAATTTATAATCCGAATACAAAAAACTATGTGCGCGTTTCAGAAATTCAGACGGAGGTAATTCAGTTCAGGTCGTTTTCTTACAACGGACTTGACATTACGGGTGAACATAAAACTTCGCTTGTCTATCAGGGTTTTACGGAAAATGGTATGTCAGTTTTGCAGATGTTTTTGTGCAGTGGAACGGCTGACAATTTTTCGCTTAGCAAAATCGGCGATTTTAAATCTGACGGAACGATTTTTATCCAGCAGTACAACAGGACTGACACTTATGAACTGTCGCAGAGTTCTGGAAAAAGTTTTCCGGTCTGGGTTTATTCCTCTGACCCCGAAGAAGGCTCAAGTTCTCTAAGTCAGATTCAGACAGAGTACGACTGGGATCCTGTTCAGCGCAGGTACGTCCAGATACGGCAGATAAAAGTTACGGGAAGAAATCTTGCTGCAAAGGAACTTGAAAAAATTCAGGACGGTACTGTAGAGACTTTTGCAAATTATCTTAACGGTCTTTGGTATCAGATTTCGGGTGAATCGCAAAAAATCCGCTACATATTTTTTGACTACGAAAATTCTGAAGTCATTTTTATTGACGGCGACATTCAGGAAGTTTATACATGGCTTTCAAGCACGCTTTACAAAAACGGAATTTATCTGTCGACTTCAAATATTTCAATTGAAAATTTAGGCCGCCGGTTTGCCGTAACGCTGACTGACATCGATCAGGTCAGAATCCGTGCCTACGATGATGTAAGGATGCACATTGGTGCAGACAACTTGTGGGACGGTCAGTACAAAAAGCTTACTGACACTGATTCTTTTAACGTTCAGGAAAAAGACAATGCGCCTGTAGAAGAAATCGCAAAAGTTCTTGAAGAAACTTCAGGCTGGTATACGTCTGACGGTTCTCTGTTTTCTTTTAAAGATGGAAAGTATTTGATTACGACAGATGAATTTATTGAAGAAGGTGTGTTTGCGCTTTCTATGGCAGACGGTAAGGCTTTCATTCAGTTTAATCCAAAAGAAAGCCAGCGCTACATAGGTGATGCGTATCTTATCGGTTTTAAAGAGGTTCCGCGTACTGTTCGCTTAAAAAACGGAAAGACGAAGACTCTTTATGACAAAGATAAAAAGACACTTGTTTTAAAACCAATTGCGATAATGGCATCTGCGATAAATGAAATTTCTGGTAAAGTCGTAATGCTTAATGCACAGACAGATTAAAATTATGCGGAAGAGTTTATGGAACAGTTAATTGAATTAGACGATGATGTCCCGGAACTTGAAGAAGAGTTATATATTCCCAAATCGTGCCTTACTGCAGGTCAGGTGGTAAATCTTTTAAGGCGGATGTTACATTCGTTAAATCCTTTTTACATAGATCTTGCAGAGCATACGGCTTTTTGCGCAATTAAAATATTTGAATTGGCAAAGTCTAAAAAAAATTTGAACCTCGGCATTGACCGGGACAATTTGATTTTGCTGTCACTCTTTTTTACAATCGGTGCGTACAAAAATGACGAAATTGATTTGTTTGACAAAGACTCCAAAGGCAGCAGACAGTCAAATATGTTTTTGTATACGTTTTTGTTTTTAAAACATCTGACACCTCTGGATGATGTCGCAGAGGCAGTTCTCTTTCATGGCTACAGTTACAGCGGTGCAAAGGAACTGGAATTTTCTTATGCCGAATATTCTTCCCTGATTTTTACATGTGCGCGCTTTTGCGTAGAACTCCAGAAAAATAATTATGTTTTTAATGAGAGCATTTTGTCTTCAGAATTTATAAAAGAATGCAGTTCATTGTACAATCCGATTTATGTCGATTTATTCCTTGAAGCAAATAAAAACGGAGAAATAACAAAAGAGTTTCAGTCAGGGAATTATTTTTCCCTTCTTGATGAATACTGCAATTCGCTTAAGTTGAACTATGACGACACTTTTTCGCTTTTAAAAATGCTCATCTATACGATAGACTTTATCAGTACGTCGACTGTAACTCATGTAATAAGTACGGCATTTCATGCTACTGAAATCTGCAAACTTGAAAATCTTTCTGACTCAGAAACTGACGAAGTTTTTACGGCAGCTGTAATCCATGACTTCGGAAAGCTCGATGTTGACGTAAATATTTTGGAAAGCTCTGAACGCCTGTCTGAATCTGACATGGAAAAAATGAGATGTCATGTCAAAGCTGGAATGAAAATATGTGACGGAATCGTAAGCCAGAAAATTGCGGATATTGCTTTCCGGCATCACGAAGCGCTGGATGGTTCAGGCTATCCTCTAGGTTTGACAGAAAAAGATTTGTCAGTCCAGCAGAGAATTCTTGCCGTCGCTGATATTTTTTCTGCCCTCACAGATGCAAGGACTTATAAGCCGTCGTTCCCGAAAGAAAAAACTATCGGAATTCTTGAATCAATGAGCAACAAAAATAAAATTGACTCAAAAATTTTTGCCGATGTAAAAAACAATTACGATGATATTATTCTCCAGACGCAGAAAAGGCGCCCAATGCTCATTACAAACTTAGGTTACGTATTAGTCGACTACATGCAGCTAAAAAAATACGAAACCATTCCCGATTTGATTACCGCCATTCGTCAGTCCTCTCGTTAAACCCATGCGCCGAAGCCCAATTCTAGTTGCCCCATATTTTAGTAAGTCATTTGAAATTCCAGTAGCTCCAACGCCACATAGAGAATTGCTCCGCAATTCTCGTAGCGCAAGATAAATCAAATGTTAGTAAGCCACTGGAAATTCTCGTCGCTCCAACGCCACATAGAGAATTGCTCCGCAATTCTCGTAGCGCAAGATAAAACAATTGTTAGTAAGTTGCTGGAAATTCCTGTCGCTCCAACACCTCATAGAGTTTTGCTTTTGCAAAACTCGTAGCGCAAGATAAACCAAATGTTAGTAAGTTCTTGTAAATTTACTTGCGCCCCTTTACTAAATCCTCCTATTGCTATATATTTAATTATACTAAAGAACTTGAAACATATTTCAATTCTGTAATATTTGTAAATAAACACATTTGGAGGAAATAAAATGGGAAATAATTATTTCAATTCAATTCCATGGCGCGAAGCACGGCTTCAGCTTGGACATTGTCGTTCAATGGCAAAAGAAGAATTCGCTGACGGTGTAAATGCACTCAAAGGTAAAAAAATCGTAATTGTCGGCTGCGGTGCACAGGGATTGAACCAGGGAATGTGTCTTCGTGATTCCGGTCTTGACGTAAGCTATGCTCTCCGTGAAAGCGCAATTACAGAAAAACGTCAGTCATGGAAAAACGCTACTGAAAACGGTTTTAAAGTCGGTACTTATGACGAACTTATTCCAACTGCTGATCTCGTAGGAAACCTTACGCCAGACAAACAGCACACTCCTGTAATCACAGAAGTAATGAAAAGAATGAAACATGGCTCTGCGTTGTGGTATTCACACGGCTTTAACATGATTGAAGAAGGAATGCAGATTCGCCCGGATATCACTGTCGTAATGTGCGCTCCTAAAGGACCTGGTACAGAAGTATGGCATGAATTCCAGCGAGGATTCGGTGTTCCAGACCTTATCGCAGTTCACCCTGTAAATGACCCTGAAGGCAAAGGTTGGGCTTATGCAAAAGCTCTCGCTGTCGGAATGGGTGGTTCTAAAGCCGGCGTTCTTGAGTCAAGTTTTGTTGCAGAAGTAAAATCTGATCTTATGGGCGAGCAGACAATTTTGTGTGGTATGCTCCAGGCAGGAACTATCGTTTGCTACGACAAAATGGTTCAAGACGGAATGGATCCAAAATATGTTACAAAGTTCCTCATGCATGGCTGGAACGTAATTTCAGAAGCTCTCAAATGGGGCGGAATTACAAATATGATGGATCGTCTTTCTAACCCTGCAAAAATCAAGGCAAACGAACTTTCAAAAGAAATTAAAAAGCTCCTTGCTCCTCTTTATCAGAAACACATGGATGACATCATAAGCGGAAAATTTTCTTCTACAATGATGCAGGACTGGGCAAACAAAGATCACGACCTTTTGACATGGCGTGAGGAAACAGGAAAACTTCCGTTTGAACATGACGAAGAATCTTCTGAAGAAATCACAGAGCAGGAATATTTTGACAAAGGTATCCTTATGGTAGCAATGGTAAAAGCCGGCTGTGAACTTGCATTTGAAACTATGGTAGATGCTGGAATCAAAGAAGAATCTGCTTACTACGAATCTTTGCATGAAGTTCCGCTTATTGCAAACTTGATTGACAGAAAGCGCCTCTACGAAATGAACCGCGTAATTTCTGACACAGCAGAATACGGCTGTTACCTTTTTGCAAATGTTGCAGCTCCGATGATGGCAAAAGAATTGATGCCAAAACTGACTACAGAAGTAATCGGTAAAGGTCTTTCAAATAAAGACACTGCCGTAAGCAATACAGAACTCGTAGCAGTAAATGCAGAAATCCGTAACCACCCGATTGAAGTCGTAGGTCGCAGACTCCGCGCTTACATGACAGCAATGAAACCTGTCCTTTAATAAATATTATTAAGATTAAACAGAAAGCCGCAGCCTTAAAAACTGCGGTTTTTTTCTTTTACAATTAATGACAAGAATTTGTCATGCTGATATACTGTTTTTCATGTTTTCACTATTAACTAGAATTTTTATAAAAAATTATGATGACGTAAAAAATCCTGCTGTCCGCCAGCAGTACGGTACTCTTTCAGGATTTTACGGAATTTTTCTGAATATTGCATTGTTTGCCATTAAGCTTGCGGCAGGCTTGATTTCAAAATCAATTGCCATTACAGCCGATGCAATGAACAATCTTTCTGATGCAGGCGCTTCTATAATTACAGTTCTCGGTTTTAAACTGTCAGGCAAAAAACCTGATAAAGATCATCCTTTCGGTCACGGTCGCTTTGAATACATCACCGGGCTTTTTGTTTCTGTCCTCATTCTGATGATGGGCTTTGAATTATTAAAGTCGTCTGCATCATCAGTCCTTCATCCTGAACCTGTGAACGGCACTTTGCTTTCCGTCATCATTCTCGTAATTTCAATCTGCGTAAAAGCCTATATGTATTTTTTTAACCACAAAGTTTCAAAAAAAATAAATTCCGCATCGATGGAAGCAACCGCAAAAGACAGCCTTTCAGATACAGTTTCAACTTTTGTCGTTTTAATTTCGACAGTCATTTACATGCTGAACTTAACAAACTTGCCTGTCGATGGTATTGCCGGACTTTTCGTTTCGCTTTTTATCATCAAAAACGGAATAGAATCCGTGCGCGATACGATTCAGCCTTTGCTCGGTCAGCCGCCAGAAAAAGAATTTGTCGAAGAAATTGAACGTCTTGTAATGTCTCATGAAATTGTCGAAGGAATTCACGATTTGATAGTTCACGATTATGGTCCGGGGCGTGTTATGGTTTCGCTCCATGCCGAAGTCGACGGAACAAAAAACATTTTTGACATTCACGATGAAATCGATAATATCGAAGTTGAACTCGGCGAAAAATTCAACTGTACTGCAACAATTCATATGGACCCAATTGACATAAACTCAAGAGAGATAAAAGAACTTAAGGAACTAGTAAAGACTTGCGCAAAAGAAATTTATGCAGATTTAACGATTCACGATTTGCGGATAGTTCCCGGAACGACACATACAAATGTCCTGTTTGATTTAGTAAAACCTCATGAGTGCACTATTCCTGACAGCGAGCTTTCAGAAATGCTTTCAAAAAAAGTCAATGATTTAAAACCGAAATATTTTTGCGTAATAAAAGTAGAGCCGCCTTTTGTCTGAAATAAAACAAAGGCAGCCCTGTTTTGATTTAGCTACATTCAGTGTTTCCTTATGCTTCGACTGCAATAAAACTGCCTGCAGCTGCTTTTTCTGCATAGATGCTGCGGGTATTTTTGTACGGATTTTTTAATGCAGTAATCTGCGTCCTGATTTGTGTGATATGTGTTTTTAAAAGTTCTCTGTTTTTCTGGTTCTGGGCAAGGACTTTTTTCTGTAAGTCTTCAAGGTCTTTTTGAATTTCATTTACAGAATCGTCTTTGATGCTTGAGCCTTTTGATTTGTAAAGTTCTGACATAGGCACAATTACTTTCTGCAGATTCATTATGTTTGCAACGACCTGCTGCTCGAGCTCTGTGTGGGCTAAAAGTTTTTCTGCATTTTCGTCTTCGATTGAATTTTCCTGTTTTTCGAGGACTGTCAGATATTCCCTGAATTTTTCACGCTGCTTTTCAAGGAGAAGGCGGAATTTTTTTAAAAGTGCAATGCGTTCGTTAAGTTCTTCCTGTGTAATCTGTTCCATAATGATTTACCCCTCGATATTTAATGCCTGCTGAACTTTTGTAGTCTGCGTTGTCGCACTTGAAGCTGCAGCCTGTCGCCATGACTCGCAGAGTTCGCTCATCATTTTTAGTATTGATTCAACGATTGCCTTGTCTTTTTTTATGTTTGCATCTGTAAGTTGCCTGTTAAAGAAAATGTAGAGAGCCATCAAGTTTTTTGCAATTTCTCCGCCTTTTTCCATATCAAGAGAAACTTGAAGTTCCGTAATTATTTCCTGCGACTTTAAAATGCTTTTTCCGAATCGTTCGATGTTCTGTACAGGAAGATTTGAATCTTCAGAAAATAAAGAAGATGCCAGTGTCAGCTGCCTTACTGTCTCTTCGTATAAAAGAACGACCAGCCTTCCCTGACTTGCTGTTTTTACATTTGTTTCTTTGTAGGCATTGTAAGCCTGTGTATAACCCATTGTTTTCCCCCTTTTTTCACGGCTGCCTTTTAAGCAGGTAAAAAAACAGTATATCGTTTAGATTGTCGGGAATTTAAAAAAAAACTTTAGCAAAACAGACATAAAAAAGTAAAAATTATTTTTGTATATGATTTTTTTTTGCGGTAAAAATCACTTGATAAAAATCATTTTAATGATGACTATTTTTAATAATTTTCGTATACTTTATAATATATAATAGAAATTAGTTTTACAGGAATAAAAATGAGCGACAATAGAAAAGAAAATGACAAAAAGAATAATGAAAATGATCCTTACGATTTTTTCAAACTGACAACAGACGAAAAAGACGAAAAAAACGGCAGCCCTAAAAAAAATTCACATTTCCCGTTCTGGGGAATTCTGCTGATTGGAATTTTGATTTTAGGAATTATTAATATTTTTTCTTCTCAAAAAGTTGATTCTGAACTGGAATTCAGCGAGTTCCGCAAACTGGTTGAATCAGGAAAAATCGTAGAAGTCGAAATTACTGATTATTATTTTATCGGTTATGACGAACCTGCAAAGGAGCCTAAAGAAAATCCGCTTTCTTCTATATTGAATATGGAACAGCACAATGGAAGAAAGGTTTACAAAACTGTCGGACATCCTTACACGATGGAAGACTTTGTAAGGTTTCTTGATGAAAAAGGAGTTGCATACAAATATGTCCGTCCTCAGAACAATCTGTTCACTCAGATTCTGCTGAACATGATTTTGCCGATTGCAATTTTCTTTGTAATCTACTTTATTTTCTTCCGCAAAATAGGAAGCAGTATGGGTGGCGGAATGGGAAGCTTTTTTGGCGCAGGCGGTTCACGTGCAAAATCTGTAGAAGAAGGAAAAGTAAAAACACGTTTTGCAGATGTTGCCGGCGTTGATGAGGCAAAAGAAGAACTTGTTGAAGTTGTAGACTTCTTGAAGTCTCCGAAAAAATATACAGATATCGGCGGAAAAATTCCTAAAGGTGTTCTTCTTGTAGGACCTCCGGGAACAGGTAAAACTCTGCTTGCCCGTGCAGTTGCAGGAGAAGCAGGCGTTCCGTTTTTCAGCATAAGTGGTTCTGATTTTGTAGAAATGTTTGTTGGTGTCGGTGCAAGTCGTGTCCGCGATTTGTTCAAGCAGGCACGTGAAAAAGCGCCGTGTATCGTATTCATCGATGAAATTGATGCTTTGGGAAAAAGCCGTGTAAATGGTTTTGGCGGCGGTAACGATGAACGTGAGCAGACTTTAAACCAGCTTCTTGTTGAAATGGACGGTTTTGAAAATGAAAAAGGCCTTATAATTCTTGCTGCTACAAACCGTGCAGACATTCTGGATCCTGCATTGCTCCGCCCGGGTCGTTTTGACAGACAGGTTCCGGTTGAGCGTCCTGATGTAAAAGGAAGGGAAGAAATCCTGCGTATTCACTCAAAGAATGTAAAACTTGACGATGACGTTGATTTTGAATCTATTGCACACGGAACTACAGGTTTTGCAGGTGCTGACCTTGCAAATGTCGTAAATGAAGCTGCCCTGCTTGCTGTAAGGAACGGCAGAAAAAAAGTTACGATGGAAGATTTTAACGAGGCAATTGATAAAGTCAGCATCGGTTTAAAGAAAAAGTCCCGCAAAGACAATAAAAAAGAAATGCGCCTTGTTGCAGTTCACGAAACAGGTCATGCAATTGTTGCAGCTTTTACTCCTGACCATGAGCCTGTAAACAAAATTACGGTCGTACCTCGCAGTCATGGAATCGGCGGCTTTACTCAGTATCGCGAGGAAGAAGAAAAGAATTTCCTTACGCGAAAAGATATGATTAATGAAGTTGATTCAATGCTTGGCGGTCGTGCTGCTGAAGAAATCCTGCTTGGCGACATTTCTACAGGCGCTTCAAACGACATTGCAAGGGCTACAGAAATTGTCAAGAACATGATTGTTGACTATGGTATGAGCGACAGATTTAAAAACATGACTTTAGGCAAAGGTGTTCTCGGCAACAGAGGTGGCGAACCTGCTTTGGTTCGAGAGTTCAGTGAAGATACGCAGAAGTACATCGATGACGAAATTGCGCGTATTATGAATGAACGCTATAACTATGTTATTAAACTGCTCAAGACTCATAAAGATTTGGTTGAAGTAATCGCAAACCGCCTCCTTGAAGTAGAAACTCTCGACAGCAAAGAATTTTATTCAATCATAGAAGCCGAAAAACATTGCGCAGAATTGACAGGTTCTTCCAAAAAAACAAAAGCTCCTGCCACTAAAAAAACTGCAAAAACTACAAAAAAATCAGATTCCGCTTCAAAATAACCGCATATTTTCCTTCCTCGCTACATAGAGTTTTGCCATGCAAAGCTCGTAGCGCGAGTTGGTTGCGCGTTTGAAATTTATCACTGCAACAGTCTGTACGCCACATAGAGTTTTGCCATGCAAAACTCATAGCGCGAGGTAGCTTGATGTTTGTAAGCAATTGAAATTTACGAGCGCTACTGGCGCTTGACCTTAAAGATTATCTTTAATAAAATAAAAGCAACTTTATATAATGCGGGTTAAAATATGAAAAAAAGCTTTTGTGTTCTTGCGGCCCTTGTCATGAGCGCGGCTTCTGTTTTTGCACAAGGTATTACGACAGCAAACGAATTTTTTAAGGCTGTTTCTGAAAAATATGCAACTTTTAGAGATTATCAGGCAAATCTTGATATAATAATGGACAAAAAGGAAATGGCTGCGACAGTTCTTTATATGGCACCTGACAAAATCCGTATGGACTTTTCAGAACCAGCAGAGCAGACAATCGTTTATGACGGCAAAAAACTTATCTGCTATCTTCCTGACAGTGCTTCTGTTTTGACACAAGATTCCTCTGTAACGGAAGCTAATCCTGCAACGCCTGAAGGACTTTCTCTTTTAAGGCGGTATTATTCTGTTTCATACGAAAAAGATCAAGACACAGTTCCTTTAGACGAAGATTCTGATGAAAAGGTTGTAAAACTTATTTTATGGAGAAGATCTCCTTCTGAAAGTTTTCGTTATATAAAAATGGCAATCAATCCTGATACAAAATTAATCAGGCGTATTATTGCAGTAACTCCAAACGGTATTATTTATCAGTTTGATTTTAAGAATTACGAAATAAATCAAGGAATAACAGAAAAGCGTTTCCAGTATGACATTCCTGCTGGAGCGAATAATTACGATAACTTTTTATTCTCTGACTAAAGTATTGTAGAGGGTTTGGAATATTATGGAAAGTTATGGTGCACTATTAAAAGCGGCGCGAGAAGAAAAAAAACTGACACTTGAATCGATTGAAAGCGAAACTTCAATCAGTAAAGAATTTTTGGAAGCTTTGGAAAATGAAAATACAGAAGTTTTCCATGGGGAAGCTTATCTTGTAGGTTTTCTAAGAACTTATGCAGAATATCTCGAACTTGATTCAAAAAAATTGATAAGCCTTTACAGGAATATGATGATACAGGAATCTCCTGTTCCCGAGGGATTAATTGCTAAACCAAAGTCTGTCTATTTTGTTCCGATAATAGCCGGAAGTGTCATTGCAGTTATTGCTGCCATTTTGTGCATCGTATATTTTAGTGTTTACCGCAAAAAGCAGATAGAAAAACAAAATGCGTATGCCGTTTCAGAAAAAGTTCAGCAGAAAGTCTACGAACTTTCTGACAAGCCTCTGAATACACGCGTTTATATAGGTGATCAGATTGTAGTTCCGTCAAAGAATGGAAATGTAATTCTTACAGTAAATTCTGATACAAATTCCAGACTTGGATTAAATACTCCTGTAGGTACGCAGTATTTTGAACTGTCAGAAACCCGCGAAATTGATATTGACGGTGATGCTACGATTGACTTTATTCTTGATGTATGGGAGATTTCTGCAAACGAGCAGTCTCGCGGTGCAGAAGTTTATGTCGTACTAAAAGATGAAAACGCAATTTCTGAAATTGCTGATAATTCTTCGATTCCGCTGCAGCAAAAGACAAACGTAAATCATACAGTCATTATAGAAGACAACAGGGCTTATCCTTTTACGCTTAATGCTTCTTTTAGAAAGCCATGTGTATTCCGTTACGAAGTTGACAGGAAAAATTCTGTAGAAAATTATTATGCAAACGGCGATGTCGTTACGATGACTGCCAACAATAAAGTGCGGGTTTGGATTTCAAACGGCAATACTGTAAAATTCCAGATAATCGCTTCTAGCCAGACTTATGAGCTTGAAATCGGAAAAGCCGGAGAATGTATTGTCGAAGATATAAAATGGATTCGTTCAGAAGACGGACGTTATAAATTAGTGGTTGAACCAATTGATTAAATTTTTTATTGACCAGCATGGTTGTGCAAAAAATCAGGTTGACGGCGAAATTCTTGTTTCAAAATTAATTGATGATGGTTTTGAACTTGCAGACAATGCTTCTGATGCTGATTTTATTATCATCAATTCGTGCGGATTTATTGAATCTGCAAAAAAAGAATCTCTTGATGCGCTTTACAATGTAAAAGCTTCTTATCCTGATAAAAAAGTAATTCTTGCAGGATGTCTTGCAGAACGTTATGCACAAGTGTTCAAACAGGATTTGCCTGAGGCTGACGGAATTTTTGGCAACGGAAATCTTTTAAAAATTTCTGATTTTGTAAATTCACTTTTAAAAAAAGGACGGAATGTAACTGTAGAACCGCAGGAAAATGTTTCGTGCTATAACCGAAAGTATTTTATGAATTTTAAAAATTCCGCATACGTAAAAATTACGGAAGGCTGTTCAAACCACTGTTCTTTTTGTGCAATTCCCGTAATTCGCGGTGAACTTAGAAGCCGCCCTGTAAAAGACATTATCGAAGAAATAAAACACCTTGTTTCTGACGGCTTTTTTGAAATAAATCTGATAGGGCAGGACCTTGCAGCCTTTGGAACAGGAGAAACTGACAAATTTATTACTCAAAGTGATGAAAAACACTCAATGCTTTACGTGCTTTTAAATGAGATTTCAAAACTTAAAGGTAAATTTTGGGTAAGGCTTTTGTATATTCACCCTGATCATTTTAATTCTGACATTATTGAATGTATAAAAAAAGACAGGCGAATCCTTGCTTATTTTGACATTCCGTTTCAGAGTGGCGATACAGAAATTATCCGCTTGATGAACAGAACAGGAACAAAAGAACAGTATATTTCGCTTGTAAAAAATATCAGAGAAGAGTTGACTGACTCTGCAATAAGAACAACTTTTATGACAGGCTTCCCTGGCGAAACAGATTCTGCGTTTGAAAATACAAAAGATTTTCTGCAGGCGATAAAACCTGACTGGTCAGGCTGTTTTGCATATAGCAGAGAAGAAGATACGCCTGCATATAATTTTAAAAACAGAGTTCCGCAGAAAACTGCAAAATCCCGTGCAAAAATTCTTGAATCCTTGCAAGAAAAACTTACTTTAGAAAATCTACAGAAACGCATAAACAAAAATTATGATGTTCTAATTGAAGAAATAATAGAAGGCAATGATGACTTTGGTTTTGCAATTGCGCGCGCATGGTTTCAAGCTCCTGATGTTGACGGTGCTTTTGTCGTAAGATACGAAAAAGATGACAAGGTAGCCGTTGATGCCGTAAAACCTGGACGGCTTGTTTTTGTTCTTGCAGACAGAGTGAGCGGTGTTGATATTGATTCGCACTTTGTCAGAGATTCTGAATTGAACTGATTTTTTATTTGCATTTGCTTTTTACGGGAGAAAAAATGAGCGATGATTTTGCATTAGACTTTGTCAAAAATTTACAAAACAGTTCAACTCCGCAAATGACAGACGAATTAAAAAAATATCTTTCGCTATTAAACCCGGAACAGAAAAAGGCTGTTGAACATTTTGATTCTCCGCTTTTGATTCTGGCAGGAGCGGGTTCAGGAAAGACACGGGTTATTACTACAAAAATTGCATATCTTATAAATCAGAAAGGCATTTTGCCTTATTCAATTCTTGCCGTAACTTTTACAAAAAAAGCCGCAAAAGAAATGCTTGACAGGGCAATCCTTATGGAGCCGCGCGCAGAAGAATCTATGATAAGGACTTTTCATTCTTTTGGTTCATGGTTTTTGAGAAAGTATTATCAAGAAGCTGGCATTGATAAAAATTTTACGGTTTACGATGACGATGATATGGTAACTCTGCTTTCAAAGGCAGTTCCTGAGTTAAAGAAAACGCAGGCAGCCGGCATTGCACATTTTATTTCTCTTGCAAAAGATTATTGCTATACGCCCGAAAGTCCTGAACTTAGTGAGATTTCTTCAGAGCCTGATTTTCCGCGTTTTTACAAAATGTATCAGGATAGGCTTCGTCAAACAGGGAATGTTGATTTTGGTGATTTGATTATGCTTCCTGTAATGGTTCTTGAGCAGAACGAGAAGATAAGAAATCAGATGCACTATAGATTTAAAGTAATTCTCGTTGATGAATATCAGGATTCAAACGTTGCGCAGTTTAGATTATTAAAGGCGTTGTCATGTGAAAAGTCAACTTATGTCTGCGTTGTCGGTGATGATGACCAGTCAATTTATAAATTCCGTGGTGCAGAAGTACGGAATATTTTGTCGTTTCAAAAGGAGTTCCCGGGCACGACTTTAATTCGTCTTGAAAGGAATTACCGCTCGACAGAAAAAATCTTGTTTGCTGCAGATAAAATTGTAAGTCAGAATGAACAGCGGCTTGGCAAAACACTTGTTGCAGAACGAGGAGAAGGCAAACAGCCTGTCTTAGTATTTTTGCCAAATCAGGACGAAGAAGCAAAATTTTGTGCAAGTATGATTTTACACTCGCACGAAAAGGGGTGTCCTTATAAAGACTGGGCAATTTTATACAGGACAAATGCGCAGTCACTTACATTTGAAAGCGAGTTTTTGCATCAGAAAATTCCGTATCAAGTTGTCGGCTCTTTAAAGTTTTATGAGCGAGAAGAAATAAAGGATATGCTTGCTTTTTTGCGTCTTGTTGCAAATCCAAAAGATGAAATTTCTTTCAGACGTATTGTAAATAAACCTGCACGCGCTTTAGGTACTGTTGCGCAGAATAAAATTTTAAAAGAAGCAGTGACATCGTCCGGACTGCAGAGCCTTGTTGATGCGTGCAAAAAAGTTGCAGATACTTTTTCTAAAAAAGCAAAGGAAGGCGCAACTGAGTTTTGTGCGATGATGGAAGAATTTATAGAAAGTATAAATACTTCTCAAAAAGAGTCTTCTCTTTCTGAATTTGTTGAACTGATTATGAATAAATCGACTTTACTCGAATATCATAAAGCGCAGGACGAAATAGCAGGAACTCAGCGTGCGGCAAATATGCAGGAACTTGTAAACAGTGCCGTGCTGTATGAATATTCAGTTCAAGGGCTTCTGGATTTTCTTGATCACATCGAGCTTGACAGGACACTTGAAAGCGAAGAAGACGAAACTTTAGATTCTGTTACGTTAATTACACTGCACAATACAAAAGGTCTTGAGTTTCCGAGGGTAATAATTACAGGACTTGAATACGGAATTTTCCCGAGAGAAAATAAGGATGAAGCAGAACTTGAAGAAGAACGCCGGCTTTTTTATGTAGGCATTACACGTGCAAAAGATGAACTTTACATAACAAGTTGTGCAGAGCGCAGGCTTTATGGCAAAACTAATTTTATGGAACCAAGTCCGTTTCTTCTGGAAATGGGTAAAGAACCATTCAGAGTACTTGGCGAAAAACCGCGCAGCTTTTTAGCCTGTGACGAAAGTCAGCCTGTGTCTGGAGAAGATTCTGGTGATGGCGATGATGAGAAAAAAAAGTGGTCAGTCGGAACAAGGATTTATCACGATGATTATGGTTATGGTCAGATTGTCAGGTCTTCTTACAGTGAAGGCGAACTTGTGATAAGCGTTCTGTTTGAAAACGGCGGAACAAAAAAATTCATTCCTGCTTATCAAAAATCAAGTTTAATGATTGTAAAAGATTAAATTCCCGATAAACTGTTTGAGTAAACTGCAAAATTCAGCTTGAAATGAAAAACTGTTGATTGTGTCAAAAAGATACAGTTTTGATTAAAAAAAAAACGTTTGTAGCAAAATAACACACAAAAAACTCTTCTTTTATAAAAATATGAAAAAAAAACACAATCGTCAACAAAAAAAATAAAAAAACTCACTTGTTTTTGCGTAAAAAAAAGAAATATTGCAGAAAAAAGCATAAAAATTAAAAAAATAAAGTCAAAAAAGCAAGTTGGCACGCTTATTGCTGTATATTATGCATAACGTAATTCCGGAGGACTTTTTATGAAATATGATGATGAAGTTTTAGCAATATACCTTAAAGAAATCAACAAAATTCCGTTATTGACACACGAAGAAGAAATAGAACTTGCAAAAGAAGCCCAGAATGGTTCTAAAGCTGCAAAAGATAAAATAGTAAATGCTAACTTGCGTTTTGTAGTAAACGTTGCAAAAAAATATCAGAACCGCGGATTAGATTTGACAGATTTAATCAGCGAAGGAAACATCGGATTAATGACAGCTGTAGAGCGCTTTGATGTTGATAAAGGCTATCATTTTATTTCATACGCTGTATGGTGGATTCGCCAGAGTATTACAAAAGCAATCAGCGAAAAATCTGGAAGCGTAAGGCTACCGCTTAACAGGGTAAACGAATTGAACCAAATTCAGAAAGCAAAGAAGATTGTCGGACACAGGCAGACAGAAGAACAGGAAATCAGGGAAATTGCAGAAATGCTTAATCTTGATGCAAGTCATATCCGTGATATGCTGAATATTTCCAAAGAGTTCATCTCTCTTGATGCACCTCTTTCTTCAAGCGAAAACGGTAAGACTTCGGTTGGCGATTTTGTTGAAGAAAATCGTTATGGAAATCCTGATGAACAAGTGATTTATTCTTCAATGAAAGATGATATTGAGAACGTTCTCAATACATTAAAACCAAATGAACAGAAAGTAATCCGTTTGAGATATGGACTTGATGGTGATAAACCAAAGTCTTTAAAAGAAATCGGTGATATCTGTAACCTTACAAAAGAAAGAATCCGTCAGATAGAAAAACATGCGATTGTAAGATTACAGCATCCTACAAGAATGAGAAAGCTTGAAAACTACGTTGCATAATTTTTTAGGTTAACATTGAATAAAGCCTATTGAGGATTTTTCAGTGTTAACCTTAGAATACTGAGTGCATCTTTTCTTGCTTCTAAAAGCAGATTGTGATCTCGGGATAAATCTGCAATGCCAAGTTTTAAATCACCGCTTTGAATGGTTCCGGTAATTTCGCCGGGACCTCTTAGTTTTAAATCTTCTTCTGCAATAAAAAATCCGTCTGTACTTTCCCTGAGGATTTTCATGCGCTGGATTCCGTTTTCGGTAATATTTTTGCGGTAAATCAAAAAGCAGTAGCTTTGCGCAATTCCGCGTCCGATTCGTCCTCTGAGCTGATGAAGCTGGCTTAAACCGAATCTGTCTGCCTGTTCAATTACAATACATGTTGCATTAGGAACGTCGACACCGACTTCTACGACTGTTGTTGCAAAAAGCATTTGTATTTTTCCGTAGCGGAAGTCATCGAGAATTCTTGTCTGCTGTTCTTCTGGAATTTTTGAATGAATCAATGCGCATTTATATTTTGAAAAATAAGTTGACGATAATTCGTTAAAAGCTTTTTCTGCTGATTTTATGCTTTCTGATTCTGAACTTGAAAAAAGGCCTGCGTTAAGTTCAGCGTTTGTATCAGAACTTGTTTCCTGACTTTCGATTGCAGGATAAACTAAATAAGCTTGATGACCTTTGTCTAATTCCTGACGTACGGCATTGTACGCATTCTGTTCGTGACCGCTTGATACAAGATACGTAATGATTTTTTTTCTTCCCTGAGGCAGAGTCTTTATTGTAGAAATGTCAAGGTCGCCGAAAGCTGTAAGTGCGAGTGTCTGCGGAATCGGAGTTGCGCTCATCATAAGAAGGTGAGGACTTGCATAGATAGAATTTAAAAGCTGCCTGCCTTTTTCGATAATTGCCTGTCGCTGCAAAACTCCAAAGCGGTGCTGCTCGTCAATTACGGCAAGTTGCAAATCTTTGTAAATTACGTCATTTGAAAACAGTGCATGAGTTCCGATTAAAATGTCGATGCCACCTGTTTTAAGTTCCTTTAAAAGCGTTTTTCGCCCGGCAGTTTTTACGTTGCCTGTCAAAAATGCAGTACGCACACCGAATTTTTCTACGTAGCGGTTTATGTTTTCTGCGTGCTGGCGTGCAAGGATTTCTGTCGGCGCCATAAATGCAACTTGTCCTCCCCAGTCAATTACCCTTAAGGCTGCGAAAAGTGCGACAAGAGTTTTTCCTGAGCCGACATCGCCTTGAACGAGACGCTGCATTGTAAACGGTTTTAAATCTTGTTCTGCTGTTGTGCCGGCTGAATTATTGTTTTCAAGTTTGTGAAGGATTGAATTGCGTTCTTTGTAGCCTCTGTCAATTTCTCTGTTCATCTGGTTTATTACGTCAAGCTGGTCTTTTGTAAGCGAGAAGGAAAGTGAGTCAAGAAGCTGTGACTGTCTTGGAGAGTAATCTGTTTTTTCATTTTGTGTTTGCTTTTGCTGAGCATTCTCTTTTAAATCAGAAAAATCTGATTCAGGAAAAGTTCCTTTGTGGAGGAAGGCGCGTTTTAGCATTGCAGTCTGGAATAAAAAAAGTTCTTCGTAAACAAGCGTGTTTTTTGCTTCGATTACATCGTTCATAGTCTGTGGCTGATGAATTTTTTTAACGGCTTCTTTTTTTGAAAGAAGTTTCCTGCTTTTTATTATTTGTTCTGGGAGCTCGTTATCAAGTCCGATGGCGTATTGTCTTATTGCCTGCTCCATTAACTTTACAATTGTTTTGCGCGTAATTCCTTGTGTAAGTCTGTAAACAGGAAGAATCCCCGTGTCCGGCATTGCGGTATTTTTGAATTCTTCAAGTTCACCGTCTTTTTTTATAAGGATTGTTTCAAAACTTGAACTTTGCAGTTCGTTGTATTTTACTTCAAAAATTCCTGTTACGCAGATTATTGAATTTACAGGAAGTGTTTGCTCAAGAAAATTTCTGTTGAAAGCGATTAGAGAAGCTTTGCCAGTTTCGTCTTGAATTATGATTTTTAGCGTTTTCATTTTTCCGTAGCCGAAAAATTCGTGGGCGCAGACTTTTGCAATCGTATGGATTTTTTTTGAAACTGCAAATTGATTCAAAGGAATTCGTTTTGTTCTGTCTTCGTAATCGCGCGGATAAAATTGGAGCAAATCTCCGATTGTAAAAATGTTTAAATTTGCAAGATGCTTGATTGTTGCAGGTCCTGCTCCCTGTAAAGTGGAAACAGGATTTTTTATATCGGCAATTTTCATAAACTTGTCTTTGAATTTTTAATTAAAACGGAATCATTTTGAAAAGTCGTGTAAGCTGAAAAATAAAAAGAGAGCCTGCAAATTTTACGACAAACAGACTGATTATTGAAATAAGTAGCGCAGTTTTATACGGAACCATTCTTCCTTTTGAAAATGGTGCAACGATTTTGTATATGACTGGATTAAGAGCGTAGTCAAACTGTCTCCAGAATTGCGAACCGTTGTAAGAGTTGTTCTGAAAAAGAAGAACTATAAATCTTATTATGAGTACGATGAGCAGAAAACCGATAATTGACGAAATAACGTTCCATGCCATCTGTATTATTAACGCAAGAATAAAGCCGAGCGTAATTGTTCCTGCTTGTGCAAGTGATGAAGAAATTGTTGAAAGCAAGGCAAGAAGTCCAAGCGAAATGACAGGAGAAAAATCAATAGCTCCGAATCTGAAAATTCCGAGTCGTGAAAAAATATTAAGATAAGGGTCGCATATTCTTGACAGAAAATTTGTAAAGCCGTTTGAGATTCCTGGAATCCATGTCAAGATAATTCTTATAGAACATAAAAGCGAATAAATCGTCAAAAGCGAGGCGATGATTTTAAAAATAAAATTAACGTACTGCATTCATAACTCCAGAAAATTAAACTGTCCAGACTTCTTTTACAAACGGAATGTCAGCTAGCGCATCTAAGAATTCTTTATTGCACGGAGATGTCAGCTGGGAATTTGCTTTAATCGTAAATAGTCCTTCTGCTGTTTCTATATGAAAATATACTAAACAATTACCTGAAGTGCCAAATAAAAAATTCTTTAATTCTTGAATTTCAAATTCATCTTTTAAGTTTTCGTCAAGTTGAATGTGAACTTCGTGTATAGAATTTATTTGAAGTGAACTTATATCTTCAAGTGAATCAACAAGGACAGAAGGTTCTTCATTTGAAGCATCAAGTTTTCCTTTAAATGCGTAAACGGCATCGGTATGAACTTGTTGCCTTATAGTTCCCCATGTTTTTGGAAAGAATGTTAAGTCGATTGTTCCGTTAAAATCCTGCAGTGTGGCAAATGCCATTTCATCACCTTTTTTTGTTCTTATTAACTTTAATTCTTGAATCATTCCTATTACAGTATAGGTTTTGCCAGAATTACGCATTTGCCAGGAATTTTGACCTTGCGAGCTTGTCTGTTCTTTTTGGCTTTTTGCAATTTTAGCTTCGCGCTCAATATTTTCGGAAGTCAAGGTAGCAGACTGTTCGATTATTTTTCTATAATCATCGAGAGGATGACCTGAAACGTAAATTCCGATACATTCTTTTTCGAGATTCAGTTTTTCCATTGTAGGCAAGTCTTCGACTTCTTCAAAAGTAAAGTCTACAAATTCTTTTTCGCCTGATTCTTCAAATAAAGAGACCTGACCGCTTTCAGCACCAAGGTGTTTTTCTGTTGCATAGTCAATGGCGCGTTCCATATTCTGCAGGAGAGTAGGGCGGTTTATGCCGAATTTGTCAAATGCGCCTGTTTTTATAAGGACTTCGATTGCCTTGTTGTTTACGGCGCGTTTTCCGTCAACGACTTTGATTCCTGCGCGTTCAACAAAATCGATGAAAGATTCGTAAGGACCGTTTGCATTGCGCTCGTCAATTATTACAGTGGCAGCAGCATCTCCCATTCCTTTTATTCCTTTAAGCCCAAAGACAATTCTGCCGTCAACAACGTCAAATGTTTTATCTGAGCGGTTGATGTCAGGTGGGTCAACAGGAATTCCGATTCTGCGCGATTCTGAAATATAAAACGGAAGTCCGTCTGTAGAGTTAATTTCGTTTGTAAGGTTTGCTGCCATAAACTCAGCTGGTTTGTGAGCTTTTAGCCAGCCTGTGCGGTATGCAAGGACGGAATATGCCGCTGCGTGTGATTTGTTAAATCCGTATCCTGCGAACGGAATCATAATTTCAAAAATGTCTGCGGCGTGCTGTTCCGTAAAGCCCTGTTTTATTGCGCCTTCAATAAATTCCTTTTTTTTGCCCATGAGGACTTCCGGCTTTTTCTTTCCCATTGCACGACGAAGCATATCTGCACCGCCGAGAGAAAATCCTGCAATGCGCTGGCTTACTTGCATTACCTGTTCCTGATAAACCATAACGCCGTAAGTTTCTTTTAAAATATCTTCAAGGCATGGGTCTGGATAGTGAATTGTCTCAGGCTTCCATTTTCCTTCGATGTACTGCGGAATATAGTCCATAGGACCTGGGCGATAAAGAGCGTTCAATGCGACAAGTTCTTCCAAGCGGCGTGGTTTTGCCTGACGCAAAATTTTCTGCATTCCTGGTGATTCAAACTGGAATACTGCAACAGAATCTCCGCGGCAGAAAAGGTCAAATGTTTTTTCGTCAGTTTCTGAAACTTCGGAAGTAAGAAAGTCCTGCTCGTCAGGCTTTTTGTGTTTGTTTACGATGTCTTCGGCATAGCGGATAAGCGAAAGTGTTTTGAGACCGAGATAGTCGAATTTTACAAGCCCACATGGTTCGATGATGTCCATTGTGTATTGAACGGCGACTTTTCCTTCTGCAACAAAAACTGGCGCCCAATTTGGAAGGGCTGTCAGACCGATTACCATTCCCGAAGCGTGAAGTCCTGTATTGCGGTTGACGTTTTCAAGTTTGAATGCAAGTTCAAAAAGCTGCTGGTAGCGCGGATCATCTTTATATTGAATGAGCTGGCCGCCGTCCGGAAATTTTTCTGAAGGCGGAGAGAATGCGCTTTTTAATGTCGCTTTAGGGCTGTCAGGAATGCATTTTTTGAGCATGTTCACTTCGCTGAGCGGAATATTTAAAACGCGTCCGATATCTGCAAGAACCTGTTTTGGTTTTAAAGTACCAAACGTTACGATATGTCCTACCTGCGGGTCGCCGTATAAATCACGTGTATGCTGGATTATTTCCTGCCTGTAGTCGAAATCCATATCAACGTCAAAATCGGGCATTGAAACACGTTCAGGATTTAAAAACCGTTCAAAGATAAGACCGTATTTAAAAGGGTCAATGTCTGTAATTGTCATTGCGTAAGCTACAAGAGAACCGGCCCCAGAACCTCGCCCAGGTCCGATTGGAATGTAATGCTTTGGTTTGTTGTTCACATTGTCCCAAGTAGATTTTGCCCAGTTGATGAATTCCCATACGATAAGGAAGTATCCTGAAAATCCCATTTGAAAAATAATTCCAAGTTCATATTCAGCACGCTTTCGGATTTCTGGCGTAATTTCTTTGTAACGTTTTTTTAAGCCCTCTTCTACAATATAGCGGACATAATCGTCCTGGTCAGACTTGTAATCATCTCCGTGCGTACAAAACTCGTCCGGCAATTTGAACCGTGGAAGACAGTCTTTAAGTTCCTGCGTTTTGTATTGAGGAATCGTAAGGTTGCACATGTTTGCAATTTTGATTGTATTGTCAATTGCTTCGGGACAGTCAGGAAAGAGCTGGCGCATTTCGTTTTCTGTTTTAAAATACCAGTTGCAGTTGCCCGATCCGCCCATTGTCTGATGAGGTTCGTTGTACAGTTTTTTAAAACCTATGCAGCGCAATATGTCCTGTGCTACGGCATCTTCTTTTTCTACATAGTGAACGTCGTTTGTTGCGACAAGCGGAATGTCAAGTTCCCTTGCAAGTGCAATAAGTTTTTTATTTACGATTTTCTGTTCTTCAAGACCGTGATCTTGAATCTCGATATAATAATGGTCTTTGCCAAAAAGATTTTTGTATTTGAGCGCAAGTTCTTTTGCTTCATCATCGCGACCGGCAAGCAGAAGCTGTGGAAGTTCTCCTGCGATACAGGCTGAACAGCAAATAAGTCCTTCGTGGTATTTTTCTAAAAGTTCAAAGTCAATTCGCGGTTTTCCATAGTAAAGTCCTTCTGTGTAACCGATTGAAGAAAGCCAACTCATATTTTTGTAGCCTGTTTCGTTTTCGCATAAAAGAATCAGGTGAAAATAATGAGCATGACGTTCTCCGTCTTCGCCTTTACGAGAATAAGGAACATCGTTTTTTTCAAGATGGCTGCCGTAAGCTACGTAAAATTCTTCGCCGACAATCGGATTGATTCCGTTTGCATGACAGATATGTTCAAAATTTAAAACACCAAACATATTGCCGTGGTCTGTAAGTGCAAGTGCCGGCATGTTCAGGCTTTTTGCTTTTGCAATCAGATTGTCAAGTTTGGCGCAACTGTCCAAAAGAGAGTAATCTGAGTGAACGTGAAGGTGAACAAAATTAGAAACCGGTGTTCCCTCAGGCGCCGGATCAAAAATGTGAATATCAGCCATATCGTTATTTTATCCGAGAATATGGGGTTTAGTCCATTGGCGCGAGTGATTTTCTTTTGATTCACTAGCATCGTAACAACTCGCGCTACGAGAATTGCGGGGCAATTCTCTATGGGCGTTCAGTCGATTGTAGTGGTAAATTTCGATTGATTGGCTGGGGTTGGGGTAGCTTGCGCTACGAGTTTTGCACGAGGCAAAACTCTATGGGCGTGCAGTCGATTGTAGTGGTAAATTTCGATTGATTGGCTGGGGTTGGGGTAGCTTGCGCTACGAGTTTTGCACGAGGCAAAACTCTATGGGCGTGTAGAGAATTGTAGTGGTGAATTTCAGGTGATTGGCTGGGATTTATACAGGTTGTGATGCGAGTTTGACATATTTATATAAAATTGTTATTCTTATTTTATTATGTTGTTGAGTTATGGAACTGCGGAATGCATTTTTAAGGTTTTTTTGTATTGTTCGCTTTTGGCTTTTATAGTCTATATTCCCAGATTAATTTATTATATTGAAGGTTTTAAAAAGCCTGTTAAATTAAATAATCCTAAAAAGAACAAGCTGGCAGTTTTAATTCCTGCCAGAAATGAAAAAGGCGTTGTGCATTTACTTGATAGCCTTGCATCGCAAAGTTATGATGCGGCTTTTTTTGATAATTATGTAGTTGTTGCAGATAAAAATGATCCGGCAATTGAGTTGTGCAAAAAATACAAAAACACTTCCTGTACTGTTGTAGAAAATCAGACTTGCAAAGGAGATGCGCTTGACGGCGTGCTTCAGGTAATTTTAAAAGGTGAAAAAAAATATGCAGGATATATTATTGTTGATGCAGATAATATAGTAGATAAAGATTTTCTGCTTGAAATGAACAATTCACTTGTTTCCGGCAGGGATATTATTCTTGGCAAAAGATGCGTAAAAAATTATCTTTTTGACAGGTCTTGCAGGAACTGGGTCGTAAATTGCAACGGTTTGATTTATTCATTTCTTGATAAACTCGGAAACTGTTTCAGGTCAAAATATTCAATGCATGCTTCTATCTGCGGAACTGGAATAATGATTACAGACAGAATTATAGAAGAACTCGGCGGCTGGCCATTCCGTTCTGTGACAGAAGATTTTGAACTTGCAATTTCTTCTCTTGTAGAAGACAGGACTATTTTTTATTACGAGTCTGCAGTTACTTATACAGAAGAAAGCCTTTCTCATAAAAGTGCAAATGAACGCCGTCGCCGCTGGCTTTTAGGTTATGCGCAAGTGTCAACAAAATACAGAAAGCGTGTCTGGCAAAAATATCATCAAGACAAAGATAAATGGAATGATGAAAACTTAACTAAAGAAGAACGTTTCAGACTGCGCGGAAATATCTGGGGTTGCTTTGACTTTTTATATTCGTTTTTTCCGCTTGCAATCTTCTTTGCTCCTGCTGCAATCTGCTGTCTGATATTTTTAATATCTGCAGGAATTTCTTGGTTCAATGTAAAAACTTTGGATGTGAATGTATTGGCTCTTTTTAATAAAGCGGGAATAATTTTTCTTTCGATTTATGGTGTTTTGTTTTTATATACGGCATTTGGTTTACTGGCTGATAGAAAGTCAATAAAAATTTCACTTGCAGAAAAATTAATCGTTTTGTTTGTAAATCCGTTTTTTATTGCTGAATATGCCGTATTTTTTTTGGAAGCGTTTTATAAAATTGCCCGTGGCAGACAGAACTCTGAATGGGTATGTATAGAACGCATTGACGACGAAAAAGCAAAAATTCATTCGTAAAAAAATTTGATATGAAAGATATAGCCGCAGCAACAAAATATACAAAAAGACTTGTACGCGATAACATTAAGTCTGCAGAAAAAGAAAACCGCTTTAATGATGACGTGCAGCCTGTAGACTGGGAAGGCATGCAGAAGGTCACGGAGGATTTTGTTTTTGTTTCAAAAAATCCGTTTAAAATATTGTGGTCTTATGTTGCGCGTTTTATTGCGATGGCAGTTGCAAAGCTTTTGTGCTTTTTTGGAATGGGCAGTGCCAGAATTGTTGGAACAGAAAATCTTAAAGGGTTAAAAGGCGCTGTCATTGTCTGCAATCATGTTCATATTTTTGACAGCTTTTTTGTGCGCGCCGCTACTTTTGGGCACAGGCTTTATATTACAGTTGCAGAATTTAACAATATGAAAGGTTTTTTGGGAGCACTTTTGCGCGGGGCAGGTTGCCTTCCGTTTTCTGACTGCTTTTCTGCGATGAAAAGGCTTTCAAAGACAGTAGGGGCGCTGCTTGAAAAAGGAAACTTTGTATTGTTCTATCCTGAAAAAGCGATGTGGCCACGCTACGAAAAACCCCGTCCTTACAGCGAGGGTGCGTTCCATGCAGCAGCACAGAATAAAGTTCCTGTCGTTCCGACTTTTATACTTTTTAAAGAACCGTCCTCATTTCGCAAAAAGTTCAGCGATAAAAAAGTTGCAGAATTCCACGTGCTCAAGCCGATTTATCCGAGAGAAGATTTGGGCAATAAAGCAAATACTGAATATCTTTTAAACGCTGCTTATAACGCAGTCTGCAATTTTTATAAAGAAAACTCTGATTCAAAAACTGATTAAAAGTTCTATAAATTTTTTGCTTGCGGTTTTATTGATTTGTATTTCTCTGCTTGATTTTTTTTATATCCAAATATAATATTACGCTTATATTATAATTGAATATCTATAAGGAGTTTTCGATGAAAAGATTACACAAAATTTTAATGGGGGGGGCGGTTGCACTTGCGCTTGCAGTTGCCTTTGCCGGATGTAAAAACGCAAATGACACAGTAGGTAATGCAGCAGTTGTGGATTCAATTGCTTATATAGCAAGTAAAAACAGTACTACTAATGCTGAAGCTACTGCATCGATAAATTATAATAATCCGACTGGCGACTTTGCAAGGGGAATGAGGCTTTTTAATAATAAGAAAAAGGGAATTACTGCAAAATTTGTACTTGATGTAAGTAACAGCAATAATCCAGGATTACTTGGTATTGTTTTTGATTTAACAGACAATAAAGATGGAACTATGAATTTTTGTGTTGTTGGTGTAAAAAGTAACCCTTCTAAAGGAAAAGCAGAAACTTATGTTACATATTTTAAAAACGTAAGTGAATCAAATTTTGATAAACAAAATTTTGGAGTATCTGGTTCAAATCTTGTTTATCTTGAACCAGCTGATAATTCAAATACAGAACTTGATATCTCACCAAAAGATGGAAAACTCAATATTGGTGTAAAAATTGAAGCATTGAAGGCTACAGATATTGTTACTGATGATGGTTACGATTCTAAAGATACAAGTAATGCATATAAAATTTCATGGTTTACAGCAGACGAAACAGATGTTACTGCTCACTTAAAAAAAGGACAGGGGGATAATGGCGCTACTGCAATTCATACATACTCTATTCCAAGAGACAAAATCGATGCTAAAACAGATAAACCTATCGAAGCAAAAATGGGATTCTATGCAAACGTTTATGCAGGTCAGACTTTAAAAGGAGAATGGCAGGTTGCAGATATGAAACATAATCCTAACGGTATTTTCTGGTGTGATGAAGAAAATCCTTCAAGGGCTGCTGTTACAAACTCAAATCCTATGGGAATTGAACTTGTAAAATAAAACTGTAAAATAAGTTTTTGTTTAAAACATTACGGTAAAAATGCAGGATGCAGATTGTGTCCTGCATTTTTTTTTAAAACAAAATACGGCAGCCTGTCTTGAGTGAAAATTCTTTTATGCAGCTTCCGCTTTTTTGTTTTGAAAGATAGTATTGGTTCTGTTCAGCAAATATGCCGTAAGATTCTCCTGTCCTTCCGTAATTTGTAACAAGATATCCTTTGTCAATCGTTCCCCACAAGCCTGTGACGTCAACGACAAGCGAAAAACTTTTTGTAAAATCATACGACATGCAAAGCGTTGCAAGAAAGCGCGTAAAATAACTGTACTGTGCTGAATAAGATTTATATCCCGGTGTATCTCCCGTTTCGTCAGTGTGATAGTCAAGGCAATTTGTCATTGTAAACGGAGATACAAAAAATCCGAGCGAAATTGCAAACCGCTTTATTTTAAAATCAACCTGGCATCCGGCAAAAGTGTAGAGCGTTTCCCTGCTGTAATTTATTCCTGAAACTTTGTATGCCTTTCGCGCCATAGAACTGTTCCATGGTACATCAACGTCGTTTGAAGTATTCGCACTTTCACCTGAATAGCCGTAGCCGTCAAAGCCTTTAAAATTTTTTACAGAATAAATTGTTTTTAGTGCCGGAATTATTTTTATGCCGTGTACGTTAAATTTATATTTTAAGTCTGCTGACAGTTCAAACGCAAAGTCTGAACTGTTTTTAAAAATCCAGTAATTTGTTTTAAAATCTGAATTGTAATCGCTGTCATACATTGCACCGCACGCTGCAGGAATAAAATAAGAAAATCCTGCTGCAATAAAAAAATTTTTATAGTTGTATTCGCCGTCAATCGAAACGCTCCACAAAGGACATTCATTCCATTGCAAATCACTTACGATTAAATCTGTGTCATACTGCGAAAATAAATATTCACCGAGTGTGCCGAGCGTTATGTTTACAGCCGGTAAAATAGAAAATCCCCAGTTCTTTTCTTTTGCATAAAGCGGAATAAACTGAAAAAATACAAAAACTAAAAAAATCTTTTTTTTCATCGTGCACACAATTTTTAATTAAGAGCTGCTTTTAAAACTGAAAGATTCTGCTTCATAAGTTCTATGTAACTTGTGCCGTTTTTAATCTCCCTTGCACTTACAGATTGAATTGAATTCATTTCGAGGATTTTCTGGTTTTTTGATTTTGAATTCTTTTTGATAGTTTCTGCAATTTTTTTGTCAGATTTATCAATTGTAAGAATTGTGCTCAAATTTAGCTCGTCAACTTTTTTTGCAAGAAAAGCGATTGTTTCAAAACTTGCTTCTGTATCGGCGCTGCATCCGACAAAGGCTGCAAAATAATTAATGCCATAATCGTCTGCAAGGTATCTGAACGGAAATCTGTCTCCAAATAAAATTGTCTTGTTTTTTGAAGACGAAACTGTCTGTGCGTATTCTTTGTCAAGGTTGTCAAGTTTTGCAATGTACGATTGTGCGTTGCTTTTGTAGAACTTTGAATTTGCGCTGTCGAGTTCTGCAATTTGCTGACAAAGTTTTTCTACGATGATTTTTGCATTTTTTAAAGAAAGCCAGATATGTTCGTCATATTCAGCTTCGTTTTCGTCTTCATCTCCTTCGTGATTGTGTTCCATTCCTTCTACAATTTCTTCTTCGCGCACTTTGTCACCGAGAATTTCCATCATATTAAAGGCTTTTAAATTTTTATTCTTTGCCTGCGAAACAGCTTTCTGCACCCATTTGTCGCTTTCGCCGCCGACAAAGACAAACAAATCACATTCAGTTAATTTTGCAATGTCCTGAATGTTTGGCTGGTAGTTGTGCAGGTCCATTCCCTTTTGCGTAAGATATGAAATGTCAAATATGTCTGTCTTGTCCCCAACGATATTCATAATCCAGTCATATTGAGGATAAATAGTACAGATGATTGTTTTTTTTGAATTTTTAGCAAAGGCAAAAGTCGAAGCAAACAGAATTGCCGCCGCCAGAAAAATGGTTTTCTTATTTTTCATTTTTTTTACTCCCGAGTTTTTGATTAAAACCTTAAATTTTAAATTTGCAAATCGTTCTCATTTTCGTTCTTCATCTTACATATTTGCCATTACGCTGTCAATAAGAGAAAATACGAATTCCCTGACATAGAGCTGCCCCACAATTCTCGCATCGCAAGCTACCACGATGCCAGTAAACCATCTGAAATTTACAACTACAATATCTTAAACGCCCATAGAGTTTTGCTCTTTCAAAACTCGTAGCGCGAACTGCCACGATGCCAGTAAACCATCTGAAATTTACAACTACAATATCTTAAACGCCCATAGAGTTTTGCCCTGCAAAACTCGTAGCGCGAGCTACCACAATGCCAGTCAGCCATCTGAAATTCACAACTACAATTGTCTGCACGCCCATAGAGTTTTGCCATGCAAAACTCGTAGCGCGAGCTACCACAATGCCAGTCAGCCATCTGAAATTTACAACTGCAACACCTTAAACGCCCATAGAGTTTTGCCCTGCAAAACTCGTAGCGCGAGCTACCACAATGCCAGTCAGCCATCTGAAATTTACAACTACAATTGTCTACACGCCCATAGAGTTTTGCCCTACAAAACTCGTAGCGCGAGCTACTACGATGCTAGTGAACCAAAGAAATTCACTCGCGCTCTGTTGAAAAGTGAAGGAAAAAATATTATACTTTTTTTTAATATTTTCAGATGACGAGGAATGAAATGAAAGCAATCGAATTAGAAAAAGCGTACGATCCAAAATCTTTTGAAGACCGTATTTACAACGAATGGGAAAGTAAAGGTTATTTTAAACCGGTTTCTGATGAAAAAAATCCGGTTCATTGCCAGTGCTCTTGCTGTAATACAGAAAACAATGCTAAGACTGATACTTATGCCGTCGTCATTCCTCCTCCAAACGTAACAGGTGTCCTTCACATGGGTCATGGACTCAACAATACTTTACAGGACATTGTTGTCAGATATCACAGAATGAAAGGCGACAACACTCTCTGGCTTACAGGAACAGACCATGCCGGAATTGCAACGCAGAATGTTGTTGAGCGCCAATTAAAAAAAGAGGGCAAATCACGCAAAGATTTAGGCCGTGATAAATTCCTTGAGCGCACATGGAAAGTTAAAGACGAGCATCACGATATAATCGTAAAGCAGCAGCGCAAACTCGGGAATTCAACTGACTGGGACAGGGAACGCTTTACGATGGACGAAGGTCTTTCAAAAGCCGTTCGCGAAGTTTTTGTTACTCTTTATGAGCGCGGTCTTATTTACAAAGGTCAGTATCTTGTAAACTGGTGTCCTCGCTGCGGAACTGCTCTTGCTGATGATGAAGTTGACCACACAGACACAGCTGGTGCAATGTATCATATTTATTATGAATACGCAGACGGCCCTGCTCCTGACGGAAGCACAAGAATTGAAATTGCAACTACACGACCAGAAACTCTGCTTGGTGATACTGCCGTTGCTGTTAATCCGTCTGACGAACGCTATAAAGACATCGTAGGCAAAAAATTAAAACTTCCGCTGACTGACAGAGTTATTCCTCTTATTGCAGACAGCTATGTTGACAAAGAGTTTGGAACTGGTATGGTAAAAATTACACCAGCTCATGACCCTAACGACTGGCAGGTAGGTCAGCGCAATAATCTTGAAGTAATCAATATCTTAAATCCCGACGGAACTTTAAACGAAAACTGTCCTGAAAAATACCGCAACTTGACTTGTCCTAAAGCCCGCGAACTTATTATAGAAGATTTAAAAGAACTCGGTCTTTTTAAGTGTGAAGAAAAAATTACTCACTCAGTAGGACATTGCTACAGGTGCAATACAGTTGTAGAACCTTATCTGTCATTCCAGTGGTTTGTAAAAATGAAGCCGCTTGCTGACAAAGCACTAAAAGCTTGGAAAGACGGCGACATCGTTTTCTATCCGCGCAAATGGGAAAATACTTATGCACGCTGGCTTGAAAATATCCGCGACTGGTGTATAAGCCGTCAGTTGTGGTGGGGACACAGAATTCCTGCATGGACTTGTTCTGAGTGCGGTGAACTTATTGTTGCGCGCGAAGACCCTTGTAAATGTACAAAATGCGGTGCACCAAAAGAAAAACTTGTTCAGGACCCTGATGTTCTTGATACATGGTTCAGTTCATGGCTGTGGCCTTTTTCTACTTTCGGTTGGCCTGAAAAAACTCCTGATTTGGAAAAATTCTTTCCGACTACAGCGCTTGTAACTGCGTATGACATTATTTTCTTCTGGGTTAGCCGTATGATTATGGCATCTCTTGAGTTTACGGGAAAAGTTCCGTTCCGCGACATTTACATTCACGGACTTGTACGCGACAAGCAGGGGCGCAAAATGTCAAAGTCTCTTGGCAATGGAATGGATCCTCTTGAAATTATTGATATGTATGGTGCTGATGCCTTAAAGTTTACGCTCGGCTTTATGTGCGCTCAAGGACAGGATATTTTAATCGACAAAGATTCGTTTAAACTTGGTTCACGTTTCTGTAATAAAGTATGGAATGCAAACCGCTATCTTCTTGGCAACCTTGAAGGCAGAAATCTTGTTCCTGTAAAAGATTCAGATTTGACAGAACTTGACAGATGGATTTACAGCCGCCTGAATTATGCAGTAAAAACTGCGCGCGAGGCTCTTGAATGTTACAGGTACAATGATGCAGCAAGCGCTCTGATGGAATTCTTCTGGAACGAATTTTGCGACTGGTATGTCGAAGCTACAAAACTCAATTTCTGGAACGGCGATGACAATGAAAAAGACAGGCAGGCAAGTGTCCTTTTGAACATTCTTGAAGAATCACTGCGACTGCTTCATCCATTTTTACCATTTGTTACAGAAGAAATTTACGGCAAAATTCCGCTTGCAGAAATTACGGAAAGCCGTAAAGCAGCAGGAACTAACTGCATTGTTTCTAATTCAACTTACAACGGAATGTTGATAAATGCACCTTATCCACAAATAAATGAAAGCCGTGACGATGCAAAAATTGCGGCACGCTTTGACACTCTCAAAGATTTAATTGTAAAAGTGCGTTCGCTCCGTTCTGAGTGCGGCATCGACCCTGCAGAAAAACTCAACATTGCAATTCTTGTTACAAAAGGCAGTGAAGCTGAAGTCTGTAAGGAAAAAGTTGATATGATTAAACTTTTAGCAGGATGTGCCGGAATTGAATTTATTGACGAAAAACCTTCAAGTTCAATTGGAACTGTAGGAACAGGTTTTGAAGCGTTTATTCTTATCGATGAAAACATCAATAAAGAACAGCTTATTGCTAGATTCAAAAAGACGATTGAAACGGAAAAAGGTTATGCCGCAAAATCTCAGGCAAAACTTGGCGGTTCATTTGCACAGCATGCTCCTCAGGACGTAGTTCAGGCAGAAAAAGACAAACTTGAAGAATCTCTGCGTAAAATCGAAAAGCTTGAATCTTACATAAAAAGTTTGTAATTGCCAATTTTTGTAAAATGCAATAGAATTCTATAAGTGAGGTTTGTATGAGTAAATATGAGATGCAGGTTAATAAACCAAATCAAATGGATAAAAAATCTATGCTCCAGTTGAATGGAATGTATCTTGCGCCATATATGCAGCTTGCAACCGAACTTATAGGAAAAGCTCGTCATGCCGGCGGCAATATGTTCCGTCATCAGATTGACACTCTCGGCATTTTAATTGACTATGGTTATATAGACAGCGTTCTTTTAAAGGCTTCTGTCGTTCACGATACAATAGAAGATATAGAAGGTTTTGACCATAATAAAATCATCAATGTTGACGAAGACGGTGAAGATGTTTACAGGCTTGTTCTTGAAGTTACAAAACATCCTGGAGAAGAAAAAAAAGATTTTCTCCGCCGTATTATAGAAAAGGGCAGCCAGAAAGCCAAAGTTTTAAAATGTGCAGACAGAATCAGTAATATGATTTCGCTTGGCTTTGTGACAGACCCTAAATTTATTGAACGTTATTGTGATGAAACTGAATATTTTATTCTTCCTATTGCAATTGAAGTTGATTTCAATATGTATCAGGAATTAATCAATTTGATTATTACGCGCCGAAAATATCTTGAAGACAGCGGTTATATCGAAAAGAAAAAAGCCGGGCTCATTTAGCTTATAAAAAAAAGTCTGCCATGAATCTGTTTGAAAAAGAGTCAGCATTAAAACTTCTAAAAAAACTTTCAAAAAAAACGACAGATAAAGACGTAAAAAAAATCGAAAAAAAACTTCCGTCTATGAACCGCGGAATTATTGCAGGCATTTGGGATAAAGTCCTTGCACTTTTTGAAGCGATGCATAATCCTGATGTTTCGTTCAGCAGAAAGGCGATGATTATCGGCGGACTTTTGTATCTGATTTTGCCTGTTGATGTCGTTCCTGATTTTATTCCATTCGGCGGATTTTTAGATGATGTCTTTGTCATTCTCTTTGTCTGCAAGCAGGCTCTTGAAATTGCTTCTGAAATCGTAATTGAAAAAATCAAGGTGCCTGTCGATGAAATGATTAAAGAGAAAATCGATAAAAAACTGAATCAAATGCTTAAAATGACAGTGATTTCTACTTCTGTTTCTTCGTTATTCATGTTCTCAGGAATTCTGCTTGTAATCTTTACACCTTTTGGAAAAGAAATTTCGTATTATGCTGCTGCTGTTGTTTTTATTTTGTTTTTTGGTTTTATGATTTTTCGATTTATGCGGAATTTGAAAAATGCGCTTCCATGGATAAAAAGCATTTTCAGAGAAAAAAACATTAAAAAGGGAATTATTGCAGAAGTAAAAAATCAAAATAAAAAAATTGCCGTTTATGATACTGTAATCGAAAAAGGCTCAAAGATTTTTCATTCCCTCGAAGAAGTTCCGAATCTGGAACGAATTTTTGACCATTATATCCGTTTTTTCAGAAAAAAAGTCTTGATTTTAATCAGCGCAATCGCCCTTTATTTTCTCGTTATAAACTTTATTCTGAAACCTTTTTTAATAACTTCTTTCTCCAGCTTAAAATACTGGGAAATCTATCTCTACCCAATCGTCCACATAATCGAAAGCGTAAAATCCCTTTTTAAAATCTAACCCCTTCAAGCCACAATTCTCATAGCGCGAGTTGTTACGATGCTTGCCTGCCATATAGAAATTTACAACTACAACCGACTGAACGCCTCATAGAGAATTGCCATCGCGCAATTCTCGTAGCGCGAGTTAAATCAATGTTTGTGAGCAATAGAAATTTACGAGCGCTTGTTGACAATTTATTTCAATAAAACTAAAATATTAACAAATTCTAATTTTTTAGGAGTCAACTATAATGGTTAAAGTTGCTATTAACGGTTTCGGTCGTATTGGTCGTTTGGCATTCCGCCAGATGTTTGAAGCTGATGGTTACGAAGTTGTAGCTATCAACGATTTGACAAGTCCAAAAATGCTTGCTCACCTTCTTAAATATGATACAGCACAGGGTGGTTTCTGTGGTCGTATCGGTGAAGGAAAACACACTGTATCTGCTACAGAAGATTCTATCATTGTTGATGGAAAAGAAATCAAAATTTCTGCAGAAAAAGATGCTGCTAACTGCCCATGGGCAAAATATAATGTAGACGTTGTTCTTGAATGTACAGGTTTCTATACAGCAAAAGACAAGGCTGCAGCTCATATTACAGCCGGTGCTAAGAAAGTTGTTATTTCTGCTCCTGCAGGAAATGACCTTCCTACAATCGTTTACAATGTAAACCACACAACTCTTACAAAGAACGACAACATCATTTCTGCTGCTTCTTGTACAACAAACTGTCTTGCTCCAATGGCTAAAGCTCTTAATGATTACGCTCCTATCGCTTCTGGAATTATGTCTACAATCCACGCTTACACAGGTGACCAGATGATTCTTGACGGTCCACAGCGCAAGGGTGACCTCCGCCGTTCACGCGCAGGTGCTCAGAACATCGTTCCAAACTCAACAGGTGCTGCAAAGGCTATCGGTCTTGTAATTCCTGAATTGAACGGAAAACTCATCGGTTCTGCTCAGCGTGTTCCAACACCTACAGGATCTACAACAATCCTTACTGCCGTTGTAAAAGGCAAAGACGTAACAAAAGAAGGAATCAACGCTGCAATGAAAGCAGCCGCTACAGAATCTTTCGGTTACAACGAAGACGAAATCGTTTCTTCTGACGTTATCGGTATGAAATTCGGTTCTTTGTTCGATGCAACACAGACTATGGTTTCTAAAATTGATGACGATACATACCAGGTACAGGTTGTTTCTTGGTACGACAACGAAAACTCTTACACATCACAGATGGTAAGAACAATCAAATACTTTGCAGAAAACTGCTAAGTTAATTTGACTTAATTAAAGGGGCTCCTTTTACGGAGTCCTTTTTTGTTTTAAAAATAACTGATGCTGAAAGTTGAATAATGAATAAAAGACTGAATCATAGCCTTTGTTCAATATAGTTTTTAATCTAAGGAAACACTGAATAAATATTATTGAGGATTTTTCAGTGTTAACCTTGAATGTAATAATTTCAATCAATCTTGTTTACTGTATAAAATAGTGCTTTTATGCTATACTGACTGCATAGGGGAAAATATAAAAATGATAACTGGCGAAATCAAAAACAAAATCGATAATATCTGGCAGAAACTTTGGGCAGCCGGAATGGCTAATCCGCTCACTTGCATAGAGCAGCTTTCTTATTTGATGTTTATCCGCTCGCTTGATGATATAGAGATTGAAACTGAACAGAAAGAAAATATGATGGGCATTAAAGGTAATCATATTTTTGATGAAAGCCAACAGAAGCTCCGCTGGAGCAAGTTTAAGAATCTTAGCCCTGATGAAATCTTTTCTTTAATGAAAGACGAAAAAAACGGCATATTTGCGTTCATTAAGAATATGCATGGAAATAATGAAAGTGCATTTGCAAAGTTTATGAAAGATGCAGCGTTTCAGATACCGGCACCGCAGGTTCTTGTAAATGTAATTGCAGGGCTTGATGAACTTTATGAAAACGACATTCAAGACCAGGATATGCTTGGCGACATTTACGAGTACATGCTTGATAAGCTGAGCGCATCCGGTCAGAACGGACAGTTTAGGACTCCGGCACAAATCAGAAACTTAATGGTAAATCTTATAAAGCCTTCTCCTGATGACTGCATCTGCGACCCTGCTTGTGGTACTGCCGGATTCCTTATTAGTGCAGCAAATTATGTTCGTGAACACAACGCAAATAAGATGAGCGAAAAACAGTGGGATCATTATGTTAAGGGGCTTGTTACAGGTTACGATACAGATATGACAATGCTGCGCATAAGTACAATGAACCTTATGCTCCACTCAATTACAAATCCGACGGTTGAATACCAGGACGGCGTGAGTAAGGCTAATCAGATTGAAGGCCAGTTTGATGTAATTCTTGCAAATCCGCCGTTCACAGGAACTGTAAACGAATCTACAATCAATCCGAATCTTCTTGATGTCTGCAACACAAAGAAAACAGAACTTCTGTTTGTTGCTCTTTTTATCCGAATGCTTAAAAAAGGCGGACGCTGTGCCTGCATTGTTCCGGACGGAGTTTTGTTTGGTTCAAGTAATGCACATAAAGCACTTAGAAAAGAACTTGTAGAAAATCATCAGCTTGCAGCAGTAATCAGCATGCCTAGCGGTGTATTTAAACCTTATGCCGGAGTCAGCACTGGAATTCTTATTTTTACAAAAACAGGTGCCGGCGGAACTGAAAACGTATGGTTCTACGATATGAAAGCCGACGGCTTTAGCCTTGATGACAAACGCCAGCCAATAGATTCAAACGATATTCCAGACATCATTAAGAGATTCCAAAATCTGGATGCTGAAAAAGACAGAAAGCGGACAGAGCAGAGCTTTTTTGTTCCAAAAGCAGAAATTGTTGCTAACAACTACGACCTTTCTATAAATAAGTACAAAGAAGTTGTTTACGAAAAAGTAGAATATCCAGCACCAAAGGTTCTTATTGGAGAAATCAAGGCTTTGCAAAAAGAAATAACTTCTGATTTATCTGAACTTGAAAAGATGCTAGGAGAATAAACAATGGCCAAAGAACTTTTACCAAATGATACAGAATTTAAAACATGGATTTCTCAAATAAAAAAGCAAGTTCGTGGAGCTCAGATTAAAGCCAGCATAGCTGTAAATGAAGAAATGCTGGAACTTTATTGGAATATTGGTAAAGATATTTCGGAAAGGAATTTTGAGAAATCTTACGGAAGCAAGTTCTTTGAAAAAACAAGTTTAGAATTAAAAACAGAATTTCCAGATACACAGGGCTTTTCTGTTACCAATTTAAAATACATGAAACGCTTTTATAAGTTTTATGAACCAATTCGTCACCAGCTTGGTGACGAATTCAATGCCGTAGTATTTACCATTCCTTGGCGACACCATATAGAAATATTTACACGAGCAAAATCGATTGATGAAGCTTTGTTTTTTGTTAGCAAGACAAAGGAAAACGGATGGAGCCGCGCAATGCTCATCAACATGATGGACACAAAGCTTTTTGAAACCCGCGGAAATACAATCAATAACTTTGCACTTACACTTCCAGATAATGAGAGTGAATGTGCAAAAGAAATTCTTAAAGACGAATACAAATTTGATTTTCTTTCTATGTCCGAAAAATATGAAGAAAAAGATTTGCATAAAGGATTGGAACAGAACTTAATACAGTTTCTTTTGGAACTTGGAAATGGTTTTGCATTTGTAGGAAGTCATGTTCCTTTTGTAGTTAATGGAGATGATTACGAACTTGATTTACTGTTTTATCATTTGAAATTACGCTGCTATATTGTTGTTGAATTAAAAGTTGTAAAATTCCAGCCGGAGTTTGTAAGCAAGCTGAACTTCTATTGCAATGCAGTAAATCATATGATGAAAGATAAGACTGATAGAAATACAATTGGTCTTTTAATTTGTAAGGAAAAGAATGATGTAGTTGCTCAATGGACTGTAGAAAACTTGAGCGAGCCTATTGGAATATCAACCTATTCCCTCAAGAAAGTTTTACCATCAGAAGAAGAAATTCAGAAAAAACTTTCTAACGATGAAAACAATGGAGCTGAAAAATGAATGAGTGGAAGACAGTAAAACTTGGGATGTGTGTGGGGGAAGTCTCCCCCTCGCTCCAACCGCCTGCGGCGTTTTCCGCTACCCCCTCTGCGGGGGACACCCCCGCAACGCCCCCTATATTGTCACACGGATTTGTTCGCAGCTAACGCTGCTCACGGAATAATGGAGAAATAAAAGATGGAAAATGAAATGATTATTCAAAACAACATCGAAAGCAAGATTCTTTCTCTTCGTGGCAAGCAGGTGATGATTGACCGAGATTTAGCAGAACTTTACGGAGTGGAAACAAAACGACTGAATGAACAGGTCAAGCGCAATATCGAACGTTTTCCTGCAGAATTTTGTTTTCAACTAACAGCAACAGAAAAAGCCGAACTGGTCGCAAATTGCGACCGCTTCAATCCGCTCAAACATTCAACAACAGAGCCTTACGCCTTCACTGAACACGGAGTTACAATGCTTGCAGCGGTGCTTAAAAGCGAAATTGTTTTGATTGACGGCTATGTGGATTTGTCTGTTTTGGAGCGATTGGCAAAGAAAAAGAACGGCGTGAACGTAACGATTTACACCGACCCAAAAACAAAACTGACCTTGCAAGACGTACAAAAGTTCAATGCGCAATATCCGACGATGACCGTGAAGCCCACGACAAAAATGCACGACCGTTTTTTGATAATTGACAATGCGGTTTTATACCACGTCGGTGCCAGTCTTAAAGATTTGGGCAAAAAGTGCTTTGCGTTCGAGATTCTTGACAGCTCGTTGATTAGTGCGATTTTTCAGAACTTGTAAGAATGGAGAATTGAAAATGGAAAATTGGAAGACGGTAAGACTTGGGGATTTGTGTGAAATACTTAATGGTTATGCTTTTAAAAGTGATAAATATGTAGATTCAGGAATCAGAGTAATTCGGATTACAAATGTTCAAAAAGGATTTATTGAAGATAACTCTCCTGCTTTTTATCCAATTACAGAACAAGAAAATCTTAAAGATTATGAATTGCATGAGAATGATTTGCTTATATCTCTAACTGGCAATGTTGGTAGAGTTGCACTTCTTTCAAAAGAAATGTTACCTGCTGCATTAAATCAACGAGTAGGATGTATACGAATAAGGGATAAAAACTTACTTATTTCATATTTATTTACTTTTCTTAATTCTGATAAATTTGAATCTGATTGCATTTATTCTGCTAGAGGAATTGCTCAAAAAAATATGAGTACAGAATGGCTTAAAAATTACATAATTCCGCTACCACCAATTGAAGTGCAGAAAAAAATAGCAAATAATTTAAATACATGTACCAAAATTATAAAAAAACATAATAAACAATTAAATAATTTTGATTTATTAATCAAATCCCGATTTATCGAGATGTTTGGAACCGAAAATGATTTCTCAAAATGGAATTGTTGCTATGTTGAAGATGTTGCAGATGTTACTGTCGGAGTAGTAATTAAACCTACGCAATATTACTGTGAAAAAGGAATTCCTGCATTTCGTTCATTAAATATTGGAGAAATGAAAGTCAATGATTCGGATTGGGTTTACTTTACAGAAGAAGGTAATGAAAAAAATAGAAAATCAATTTTAAAAGAAAATGACGTTTTAGTTGTCCGTTCTGGTGCCCCTGGAAAGTCATGTGTAATTACTAAGAAATATGAAGGATATAATGTTGTAGATGCAATTATAGCACATCCGAATTTGGAAAAAGTAAATCCAGTATTTCTTTGTATGTTTACAAATATGCCACATGGCATGAATCAGATAAAAGCAAAAACAGGGGGAGCAGCACAACAACATTTTAATGTAGGTGGATACAATTCTTTAAAGATAATACTTCCTCCATTATCACTCCAAAACGACTTCGCCGCCTTCGTCCAACAAATCGACAAATCAAAATTTGAAATGGATATATATGAAAAAGTATGGTATAATTATAAAAAATGGTATTTTATCATGGCAAATTTTGATTATCTCTTGCAATATAAAGAATTTTCGGCATTTTCTGGTTTAGCAAACGAAGCCGAAAAACAATACAATAAATCTACGATGTTCTGTGGTATTTCTGCACGAAAATGTGTGGAACAGGCTGTAAACTGGATGTACAGTGTTGATGACGATTTGTACATGCCTTATGATGACAGCATTCAAGTTCTGGTTCATGATAAAAACTTTGTAAATATTGTTCCTGGAAATATTCAGAAAGATTTGCAGATTGTAATTAAAGTTGGGAACCAGGCTGTTCATTCAAATACTGAAATTGACAAAGCTCGCGCTCTTCTTTCTCTTAAAGCTCTTTTTAATTTCTTAAACTGGATTGTATTTACTTACAGCAGTACATACGAAAGCCGTACTTTTGACGAGACTCTTATTCCTGCAAACAAAGCAACAATCATTGTAAAAAAGAATCAGGAAGAAATTGATAAATACCGCAGTGAGCTTGATGAAAAAGAACAATCTATTGCTGACCTTAAAAAACAGCTTGCCGATTTACAGAAAGCATTAACAAGTAATAAGTCTAAACCTAAAGATGACACTAAAATCAATTATGAAACTATTGATGAAAAGACTACACGAAAATTGTTCATTGATGATGACTTAAAAAAGCTTGGCTGGCAATTTGACGGTGTTATGGTTCAGGAAGAATATCCTGTTCATGACATGGGCGATAAACATTCTGACGGCTTTGTTGATTATGTTCTTTTTGGAAAAGACCATAAACCGCTTGCCGTTGTTGAAGCTAAGAAGACAAGTAAAGATCCTAACATTGGAAAACAACAGGCAAAAGATTATGCTGATTGTCTTGAACGTGAATATGGACAGAGACCTTTCATTTTCTATACTAATGGTTTTGACTGCAATTTCTGGGATGATTTACAGGCAGCTCCACGCCGTGTAAGTATGGTATTCAGCCAGGGAGATTTGCAGAAGCTTGTAGATCGTCGTTCCCTTAAAGAAGATATTAACTCTATTCAGATTAATAAAGAAATTACTGGCCGTGATTATCAGATGGCGGCAATTAAGGCTGTTGTAAAATCTGCAAATGAAGGATTCAGAAAGTTCCTTCTGGTTATGGCAACTGGAACCGGAAAGACAAGAACTGTAATCAGTCTTACTGATGTTTTTGCACGTGCAAATTATGCAACAAACATTCTCTTTTTGACTGACCGTATTCAGCTTGTAAAACAGGCTTATAGTAATTACAAAGAACATCTTAAATCTATGTCTTTGTGTAATATGCTGGACAGCCAGGAAAGACTTGCTAATAAAAATGCCCGAATTGTTTTTTCAACTTATCCTACAATTCTTAATGCAATTGATACTGATAAAACTGAGGATGGAGAGCGGCTTTATACTCCTGCTCATTTTGATTTGATTATCATTGATGAAGCTCACAGAAGTATTTTTAAGAAATACCGGGCAATCTTTGATTATTTTGATGCATACCTTGTAGGGCTGACTGCTACTCCACGAGAAGAAGTTGAACGAAGTACATTTGACTTTTTTGAACTGGAACACGGAAATCCGACTTATAACTATACTTACGAAGAAGCTATAAAGGCCGGATACCTTGTTGATTATTATCCTGTTGAAAATTCTACAACCTTTATTGATAAAGGTATTCACTTTGATGATTTGAGTGAAGAAGACCGAAAGGCAATTGAAGACCAGTACAAAGAAGAAGGTTCTTCTGATTTTGAAGAAGCTCCACCAAGTGACATCAATAAGTTTGTTTTTAATAAAGACACTGTAAAGAAAGTTATTGAAGAACTTATGGAAAACGGCATTAAAACAGATGCCGGGGACAAGCTTGGAAAGACTATCATTTTTGCATACAACAAAAAGCATGCTCAGTTTATAGTTGATACATTTGATGAAATGTACCCGCATTTGAAAGGCGGTTTCTGTGCAAGAATTGTTTGTGATGACAGTAAAGTTGAACAGACAATTGCAGATTTTGAAAAGCCTGAGCAAAATCCTTTTATTGCTGTAAGTGTTGATATGCTTGATACCGGTGTGGACGTTCCGGAAGCTGTAAATCTTGTTTTCTTTAAGAAGGTAATGAGCAAGATTAAGTTTAATCAGATGATTGGCCGCGGTACACGTCTAAGCCCTGAGCTTTCTTGTTGTGACGGAAAGAACGGCATTTATGAAGGAAAGAAATATTTTTATATATTTGACTGGCTGCGTAATTTTGAATTCTTCCGTGTAAATAAAGACGGTGTAAAAGGAAGTGAATCTGTAAGCCTTACAGAAAGTATTTTTAACCGTCACGTTGAACTTATTAAAGAATTACAGGCGGCTGAATATCAGACTCCTGAATTTGAAAAATTCAGAAACGAACTTGTTGTCACTGTAAACAGACAGATTCGGGAATTGAACTTAAACTTGACTTCTGTTCATTTACATAAAAAGCATGTTTTGAAGTTTCAGGATATTAACGCATTTAGTAATCTTGAAGATTCTGATGTTGAAGCTTTGAAAAAACACGTAGCGCCTCTTGTTTATATGGACGAGTTTGATGTTTATGCAAAGGGCTTTGATAATCTTGTTTATGGTATAGAAGTTTTAAAATGTCAGAAAAAGAATTATTCAAAGCAGCAGGAACAAATTGTTAATGATGCAAATATTCTTTTGAAAAAGAAAGCAAATATTGAACAGGTAAAAGCTCAGATTCCGCTTTTGACCAGAATAGTTGATGATTCATTTTTTCCGTCTGCTTCTATTTTAGATTTGGAAGATATGCGAATCAAGATTCGGGAACTGATTAAGTTCCTTGTTGAAAGCAAGAAAAAGCCGGTCAGATATGTTGATTATATTGATACGACTTTAAATATTGGTGAAGGAACGCCGGTCTATGCTGCAAATAATTTTGAAGCCTACCAAAAGAAAGTAAACTCATACATTACTGAGCATCTTGATGATGAAGCAATTATTAAACTGCGAAACAATGTGCGTTTAAGCCAGTCTGATTATGACAAGTTGAATGATGTCTTTACTAAGGAACTTGGAACTTCTGAACAGTTTGAAAAAATAAGTGATGGAAAGCCGCTGGGCGTTTTTGTTCGGTCTATTGCTAAGATGAACCGTCAGAAAGTAAATGAACTTTTTGCTGATTTTATTTCTGAGTTCAATTTGAACATTAAACAAATTGAGTTTGTAAAAGTAATTATTGAAAATATCATTGAGCAGGGCGAAATCAATCTTGAGCGGCTTGGTGATGGTAAACCTCCTTTTGACAGACCTGGTAAGTTCTTTAATTTGTTTAATCCTGAAGCACAGAACCGCCTGATTCAGATTATTCGCAGTGTAAATGACAATGCGCGGGTGGCGTAAAAGAAAATAGTAAAAATTTACGGAGTCCTTTTTTATTTTAAAAATAACTGCTCTTCTTGTTTATCTGACAAACTGTGGTATAATATTCAATTATTCAAAACTAGAGGATAATATGAATTATATTTCAGTTTTTGTTTACGTTGTTTTATTCGTTTCTTTTTTAATTGGAATTAAGATATCGCCGCGCGGACAGTTCAGGGTGGACTCGCTTTCTTTAGATGCAATGACTTCTTTAAAAGGTGTAATGGCAATTTTTGTTTTGTTCCACCATATTTCACAAAAGCAGGTATTTCAGGAGACGGGGACAATTTCTTTTTTTCAGGAAATCGGTTTTCTGTTTGTCGGTGTTTTTTTCTTTACTTCAGGCTACGGGTTGTATAAAAGTTTTTCTACAAAGACTGATTATTTAAAAGGATTTTTAAAGCGAAGGGTGCTTCCGATTGTATGTTCGTATTATGTGATGATTGCGGTTTATGCAGTTTATTATATAATTACAAAACCGGGGTTTGCATTGAGCGAATGGCTCTGCAAACTGACAGGACTTGCCCTGATAAATTCGCAGAGCTGGTATGTTTACGTAATTTTGATTATGTACGTATCGTTCTATTTTATTTACAAAAATGAAAAGGCACAGAAATATTCAATTTTAATTTTTACTTTAATAACTTTAGTGCAGGGCGCGCTCTTCATCGTGTTAAAGCATTTCCCTTGGTATGCAGGAGAAACAGGCTGGTGGAAAAATCCCGGCGTTTTTGCTTCTGTTCCTTGGTGGAAAAAGCCGTGCGCATTATTGTTTGAAGGCGAGTGGTGGGTTAATTCTACGATTTGCTTTGTCCTCGGACTTGCCGTTGCAAAATATGAAAAACAGTTTATGCAATGGGTCGAAAAAAAATATCCGCTTAAATTACTGACTGCAATTTTGCTCTGTTCAATTTTTAATGCCGCAGGGTTTTACTGTTTATGGAAGGTTGGCTACTGGACGGAATTTGCAGGAGAACTCGGAACTGCAAAAAAATTAATCTGTTACGTTGCGCAGAATTTTCAGGTTCTTTCTGTAGTTCTTCTTGTAATAATTTTGATGAGAAAATTTTATGTCAAAAACAGGTTCTATAATTTTTTTGGAAAAATAAGCCTTGAAGTTTATCTCATACAGGAGATGGTTTTGTTCAGCTGGGCATATCTGATTGAATCTGAAAATACGACTGTCATTTCTTTTGGAAATCTGAACATTGCGCTTTATGCTCTCCTTGTCGTAGTGACTGTATTGTGTTCGGCAATTATGTTCAGAACTATAAACGCAAAGATTGCAGAAAAAATAAAGAGTCGCTGATGAATTTGCCTTCAGATTATTTAGAGTTTTTAAAACCAGACTGTAACAGGAAAGAGTTTATTCAGCATAAACTTCTGGAATACGGATTGAATTCAAGTGTCATTGCAATAGACGGAAAAATGCACGTGTATGTTGATTTTCCGAAAAGTTGCTATAACACAAGATTTAAAATAAAAACTCTGGTTGCGCATTATGACAGGGTAAAAGGTTCTGCAGGCGCAAATGACAACAGTTCCGGGGTTTTTGCTCTGCTTGATGCTGCCAGAAGGCTTTCAGAGTTTGACGGCGTTCACAATGTAAGGCTTATTTTTACTGATGGTGAAGAAGACGGACGTTTTGGAGTCTGTTCACAGGGCGCTTTTTCGCTTGCAAAAAGATTGAAAGAGTTGAATTCAATTGAAGGCGAAGTTTTTGTTTTTGATTGTGTTGGAAGGGGAGATATTCCCGTAATTTGCGAACTTGAAATTCCTAGTAATGCTGACAGAGTTTTTTTCAGACAGTACGAAAAATTTATTTCAAATGTTCAGAATTTGATTTCAAAAAATTCCTCTTTTGATAATGTAATTCTTCCAGCATCGTTCAGCGATAATGCAGGTTTTATCGCAAATGGAATTCCTGCTGTTGCTATCACAATGCTTCCGAAAGACGAAGTTTTAAATTACATGAGCAATTTAAAAAGAATCAGCGGACTTCGCGAATCAGTAATGAACCGCCATCTTGAAGATGTTCCCGAAAAAATCGCTCCCGAATATGTTTTAAGAGAAAGCATTCCGTTGACATGGCGCTATCTGCATACTCAATACGACAACATCACAACCCTCACCCCAGTTTCCTTTACGATAATCGCCAGAATCATAGACGAAATCATAAAAGTAAATTATTTGCGCTAACAAAAAATTTTACGACTGCACTTTTTTAAACGCCCATAGAGAATTGCTCTCTGCAATTCTCGTAACGCGAGCTACACCCATGTTTGTAAGGAATTGAAATTTACGACTGCAATCATTTAAACGCCCATAGAGAATTGCTCTCTGCAATTCTCGTAACGCGAGCTACACCC